>Ga0209284_10000062_pt1 | contig 144835 bp, 122 predicted proteins | sample FRY03_FD_187211 | JGI IMG/M metagenome (GOLD analysis project Ga0209284, IMG submission 187211) | Freshwater microbial communities from Lake Fryxell liftoff mats and glacier meltwater in Antarctica - FRY-03 (SPAdes) (version 2) | ecosystem: Environmental > Aquatic > Freshwater > Ice > Glacier...
GATGTGGCGATCACCTTGGCACCGCGGTCGTGACCATCTTGACCCATCTTGGTGACGAGCATGCGAGGTCGGCGACCTTCGGCCTTGGCGAAGGCCTGGATCTCTCCCTGTAGTTCGGCAAAATCGGCATCGCCTTCATAGGCTTTTCCATACACACCAGAGATGGTACGGACTTCGGCGCGGTGACGGCCGAATACCTCTTCCATAGCGTCGGAAATTTCGCCGAGGGTGGCACGGGCACGAGCTGCGTCGACAGCGAGGGCAAGTAAGTTGCCGTCGTTCTTGGCGCCTTCAGTGAGGGCAGCGAGTGCGGCCAAACAAGCAGCGTCATCACGATTGGCTCGAACGCTCGCAAGCTTGGCCAATTGCTCTGTAAGCACCTTGACGTTGTCGATGTCGAGAACATCGACCATTTCCGGATTTTCGGGAACGTACTTGTTGACGCCCACCACGGTGTCTTGGCGACGGTCGATACGAGCTTGTTTGCGGGCGGCCGATTCTTCGATACGCAACTTCGGCATTCCCGATTCCACAGCCTTGGTCATACCACCAAGTTCTTCAACCTCGTTAATGAGTTTCCAGGCCTCATCGACAAGAGACTTGGTGAGTGACTCGATGTAATACGAACCACCAAGGGGATCGACAGTGCTCGTAACTCCAGATTCCTCGGCGATGATGAGCTGGGTATTGCGAGCAATCCGGGCGCTGAAATCGGTGGGTAGACCAAGCGCTTCGTCGAACGCGTTCGTATGAAGGCTCTGTGTTCCGCCCAGCACCGCGGCGAGCGCTTCAATGGTTGTGCGAACCACGTTGTTGTACGGGTCTTGTTCGGTGAGAGAAACACCCGAGGTTTGGCAATGGGTGCGAAGCATGAGCGAGGCGGGCTTCTTGGGCTCAAACTCGCTCATGACACGATGCCAAAGGATGCGAGCGGCGCGCAGTTTCGCAACTTCCATAAAGAAGTTCATGCCGATAGCGAAGAAAAACGACAGGCGACCGGCGAAGGCATCAACGTCTAAACCTTGGGCCAGGGCGGAGCGGACATATTCCTTACCGTCGGCAATGGTGAACGCCAGTTCTTGAACTGCGGTAGCCCCTGCCTCTTGCATGTGATAGCCGGAGATCGAGATGGAATTGAACTTTGGCATCTCGTTGGCGGTGTACTCGATGATGTCGGCAACGATCCGCATGCTTGGCGCTGGCGGGTAAATGTACGTGTTGCGAACCATGAACTCTTTAAGGATGTCGTTCTGAATCGTTCCAGCGAGAAGCGAGCGATCCACGCCCTGTTCTTCGCCGGCGACGATGAACATGGCGAGTACCGGAATGACCGCACCATTCATGGTCATCGAGACGCTCATCTGGTCGAGTGGAATTCCGTCGAAGAGGACCTTCATATCTTCAACTGAATCGATGGCGACACCAGCCTTACCAACATCGCCCACCACCTTTGGGTGGTCGGAGTCGTAACCGCGATGGGTGGCAAGGTCAAACGCCACCGACAGACCCATCTGACCGGCGGCAAGATTGCGGCGGTAGAAGGCGTTGGATTCTTCGGCGGTGGAGAAGCCGGCGTACTGACGGACAGTCCACGGACGATTCGTGTACATCGTTGCTCGAACACCACGAGTGAACGGGGCAAACCCGGGAAGGGTGTCGACCTCTCCAAGGTCTTCAAGGTCGGCTGCGGTGTAAAGCGGCTTTACCGAGATGCCCTCGGGGGTCTCCCAGATGAGACCGGCCGGATCGGCACCTTTGAGGTCTTTGGAGGCCGCTTCGGACCAGGCGGGGGGGAACTCGTTCGATGAAGTCACGTTGCATAGACTAAGAGCGAGACCCCGCGGGTGTCATGCTGACGGGATGGAGTCGTCGGCAGGCAGACGCAGCAGCATGGTTCCACTGATCTTTGATCGGGTGTCGTTTGCTTTGCCGGACGGAACCGAACTGCTGCATTCGGTGGCCTTTTCTGTTGGTAGCGGTGCAGTCACTGTGCTGGCGGGGCCCTCTGGTGCTGGGAAATCCACCCTGCTCCGGCTGGGTAATCGATTAGAGGTCCCCTCAGGGGGTGTGGTGAGGCTTCAGGGGGTTGATATTGCCACCGTTGATCCGCTTCAACTGCGACGCCGAGTGGGGATGGTCTTTCAGCGGCCCACCCCATTTGCAGGAACCATCTCGGAGAATTTGGCCGCCGCTTCTCCCGCCACCTCAATAGAACTGCGCCAAGACATGTTGCAACGCGTGGGGCTCGATCCTCAAATGATCGACCGCATCGCCGACGATTTGTCCGGGGGCGAGGCGCAACGGATGTGCATCGCTCGCACGTTGCTCACAGAACCCGAGGTGATTCTCATGGATGAACCAACTTCATCGCTCGACCCCGAAAACCGTCGTGGCATCGAACATTTAGTTCGTGAACTTGCCGAAGGTGGCGCGTCCATTCTTTGGGTAAGCCATGACCTTGCTCAAGTTGAACGAATTGCTGATGAAGTTGTCGTTCTTCTCGATGGCCGCAATGCATCTACAGCGAATGCAGAAGCGTTTTTGCGTTCAGGCGATGGCGGAGGATCGCTATGAGTTCGACACAGATCGGATGGGCGGGACTGGGTGCATCACTCATTCTTGTTGTTGTCGCAATCGCATTGTCGACATGGCAGCAGCTTCGACTGACACGTTCAATCGCTTGGGCTTCTGCTCGCGCTGCAGTGCAGTTACTTCTTGTAGGGTTTGCCCTTCGACTGGTGCTCGATGAAAAGGCTTCGGTGTGGTGGGCGTGGTTATGGGTTGCGGTAATGATTTTGTTCTCGGCACTTACTATTCGCAGTCGGGCACGCGAGGTCCCCGGAATCTTCGTGCTCGGGTTGGTTTCGATGCTCACCGTTGTCATCGTGAGTTTGTCGGTCATCTTCGGTTTTCAAGTTTTTCCTATGGAGGGTCGCACGATTGTTCCGTTAGCCGGAATGATGATTGGTAACTCAATGACATCGTGTGTGCTTGTAGGTCGGCGCATTGTGGGCGAGATCTCCGATAAGCGAGATGAAGTGGAAGCACGCCTCGCTCTTGGTTCGTCCTGGCAGGACGCGTCGCGTCCCTATGTTCGCTCCGCATTGCGCACCGCGTTAGTTCCCCAGATCGAGTCCACCAAGGCGGTGGGGCTGGTGTTCTTGCCTGGGGCGATGACTGGTTTGGTTCTCGCCGGAGTCGATGCAGTTGATGCCGTCACCATCCAGTTGGCAATCATGTATTTGGTGTTGGGATCGGTGGCCACGAGCGTGACAGTGATGGGACTTGGTCTGACCCGTCGGATGTTCACCCCTGATCACCGCCTTCGGCCCATTGCGCGTGCCTCGCACTGATATTGCTTAAGAAAGACGCGTGAACTTGATGTGAACGCGGTGAGGTGATGCCCCCTGCAGGCATTGCGAACCCAATGTGCAGGTACCCTTGGTGTTAATGGCAAAGCGATTCGTGATCATCGGCGGCGGTCCTGCAGGTCATACCGCGGCGACCTATGCAGCTCGATTTGGCGCAGAAGTCACAATGATTGAAAAAGACATCGTCGGTGGTGCGGCACACCTTCGAGATTGCATTCCGTCGAAAGCAATGATTGCCACCGGTGGAGCGTTGAGCATGATCAACGACTCACAGCGCATGGGCCTCACGAACGCCTCAGCGGCACTCGACTTCGACGCGCTGCGGGCCCGAATTTCCCGAATAGGGGAGCGACTTGAACGTTCCGCTACGGGATTACTCGAGAGTCAAGGTGTCCGGCTCATTAAAGGCACTGGACGAATGGTGGGACCTCATTCGATTGTTGTTGAAACGGCTGAGGAGTCATTAGAGATCGAAGCCGACGTGGTGTTGCTATCAACCGGTAGCCGCCCGCGTGTGCCTGACTGGGCAACCGTTGATCATCGCCGTTTGCTCACTACGCGAGACGCATATCCGCCAGCAGAATTACCTGAACATCTTGTGGTCATTGGTTCAGGTGTTACTGGCGTTGAGTTCGTTCATATGTTCTCCTCGTTCGGTTGCAAAGTCTCACTCATCGTGAGTCGACAACAAGTTCTTCCCCTCAAAGACCCAGAAGTAGCTGCTGCTCTCGAAGCCGACTTTCTTCAACGTGGTGTTGAGCTCTTAAAGGGAGCGAAAGCAGTGAGCGCGTTGATTGATGATTCCTCCATCACTATCGACTGCACCGACGGGCGGCGTGTTCGAGGAACTCATGCGCTCCTCGCAATTGGCTCCGTTCCCAATACCGAGATGCTTGGTCTGGAGGATGTGGGTATTGCGAGCGATGGCGGCTATGTCGTTATCAATCACAACTGCCAAACCAACCTTCTTCATGTCTACGCAGCCGGCGACATTTCTGGGAAACTTCCCCTCTCCTCAGTTGCATCAGTGCAGGGTCGAAAGATCGCTGAACATGCAATGGGACTGCACGTTGGTCCCCATCGTCATATCGATTATGAAAAAGCGGCCTCGGCAATTTTCACCGTTCCCGAAATTGCCGATGTGGGTTTGGCCGAAGCCGATGCGTTTGCTGAGGGTCGAAAGATTCGCGTGACGAAGGTCCCGTTTTCGGCCAATGCAAAAGCGCTCATCGAGGATGACTCCCGTGGTTTCGTAAAGATTATTTCTGATCCCGCTACTGGTGTGGTGTTAGGTGGATCAATCGTCGGAGCTCATGCCGGGGAACTTATTTCTGTTCTGGCCCTTGCGGTCAGTGCCGGTTTGCGCGTTTCCGATCTGCACGAATCGCTCTTTGTGCATCCTTCAATGGCCGAGGCACTCACCGATGCCGCCGAGTGATCCGCCAGTGCCTCTCGGCACTGAACGCCGCGCACCGACGGTGAAGGACTTCCCCGCCCGCGGTCCGTTTAGTTTGGCAGCTCCCGCCCAAAGATTCGGGGCGCGCGCCCTTGATCTGGCAGTTATTGCGGCGCCGGCACTGATCGTTCTCGCGTTTACTTCTCAGATAGTTGACGGCCAGTTGCAGCTGGAGGCACCTTCATGGCTGGGGCCAGCGGTGATTTGCCTGGGTGTTCTGTACGAGTTTGTCTCTGTAGCGTTGGCTGGTCGCGAAATTGGCAAGTGGCTCTTTGGTCTCAAAGTGGTCCGCTTCATCGATGGCGGTCGGCCAAGGCCAGCGCAGGCTTTCCTTCGTGCGCTCGTGCCGTGGTCCATGCTGGCGCTGCCGCTCGGCCCATTTGCGTTTGGCCTGTTCGTGCTGGTGTATGGCAGCGGAATCGGTGGCGCACTGCATCGTGGTGTGCCCGACCAAGCGGGTGGAACCCTCGTCATCAGCACGCGTTAAGAAATCTCGGAGCTCCCCCATCGGCTCTTATGATTCAGTAAATGGAACGTATTGCTGCTCCGTCTGAAGTCGAACAGTTGCGTCAACGCAACGCGGAACTCACCCGATTGCTCGACTTGGCGGTGAAGTCGCGCCGGGTGGGTCTGAACCGCTGGCGGCCACTCGCCCAACAAGCACTCGAGTCGGAGAAAATCGGGAAGGCGTCAGACCTTCGTGAATTCGATTGGTCGCAGGATGATCAGACAAAACTCGTCGAGGCATTTCACCGCTATTGGTACGACAGCGTGGATCAGACGTGGAACAACACGCATTGGTTAGGTCACCAGTTGCTGAAGAATCCGTTCGACCTTTGGATCTATCAGGAACTTCTCTGGACTGTTCGTCCAACGATCTTCATCGAAGCAGGAACCAAGTACGGCGGCTCAGCGTTTTACTTTGCCTCGCTGATGGATCTGTTGGGAGTTGGCCGAGTGATCTCTATCGATATTGAGCACGAGGTCGAAATGCCGGTGCACCCGCGCGTCGAGTACATCATTGGTTCTTCAGCAGATCCAGCGGTTGCCGAATCTATAGCAACCCAAATCGGTCCGGAAGATGTGGTGATGGTGTTTCTCGATTCTGACCACACCCGTGATCACGTCTACGGAGAACTCGAGGTTCTCGCTCCACTGGTCACCAAAGGAAGCTACGTCATTGTCGAAGACTCCAACATCAACGGCCACCCTGTGCTTCCCGAATTTGGGCCGGGCCCAATGGAAGCTCTGGAGGAGTGGTTTGGCAACCATCCCGAGTTCGAGAACGATCCAACCCAAGAGCGCTATCTCATCACAGCAGCTCCGAAAGGTTTCTGGCGACGAATCGATTAGTTCGAGCGGTTGTGCTTGTCGATCACTCGATAACAACAACAACGTCGCCAGAGCCAACCGAATCGCCTGGGGCGACCTTGATCTCTTTGACGATGCCAGCCTTTTCGGCCGCGATGTTGTTTTCCATCTTCATGGCTTCGAGAACGCACACTGTGGCGCCGGCTTCAATTGACTGGCCAACTTCGACCAGCACCTTGACGATGGTTCCCTGCATAGGAACGGTCACCGCGCCGGATCCGCCACCGGATGCTCCCGAACCGCCACCACCGGAGCGGCGTGGCTTGGCTGCGCCGCTACCGGCACCGCCAGCAACAACTGCACCAGCTTGTGATTCAGGGATGAACACCTTGACGGCGAATCGCTTTCCGTTGACTTCAACATCAACGTCGCGTTGCACTTTGGCTTCGGTTTCGCCATCGGTGGCAGGACCGCCAGATTTCACGCCGGTGAGGTCAAGAATGTCTTCGACCCACTTGGTGGAGTGCTTGGCATTCATGAAATCTTCGTGCTCAAGGATGGCGATATCGGCGGGAATTGTTGTGGCGATTCCCTCAATGCGGAACTCGCGCAATGCCCGGAGCGTGCGCCGAATTGCAGTGGGTCGATCTTCGCCCCAACAAATGAGTTTCCCGACAAGGTTGTCGTAGTACTGGCTGACGGTATCGCCGGACTCGTAGCCGCCGTCCCAACGAGTGCCGAATCCGGCAGGAGGAACAAGCGTCGTGATGTGGCCGGGAGAGGGAAGGAACTTTCCTTCTGCCGGATCTTCAGCGTTGATGCGGACCTCAATGGCATGGCCCGAAAGGGTGATTGATTCCTGCGTGAACGAAAGTGGAAGTCCCGATGCAACGCGAATCTGTTCAGCGACGAGGTCGATGCCCGAGACCATTTCGGTAACGGGATGTTCAACCTGAAGGCGGGTGTTCATTTCGAGGAAGAAAAACTCGCCGTCTTGGTAGAGGAATTCGACAGTGCCGGCGTTGTAATAACCGCATGCCATTGCGACCTTGACGGCGGCTTCACCCATTGCTTGGCGAACCTCGGCGGGGAACGCCGGTGCTGGACTTTCTTCAACAAGTTTTTGGTGGCGACGCTGAGCGGAACAATCTCGCTCTGCAACCCAGACGCAGTTGCCGTGTGTGTCAGCGATGATCTGCATTTCGATATGACGTGGCCATGTGAGATAAAGCTCGACGTAACATTCGCCTCGACCGAAACCTTTGAGTGCTTCACTTTGTGCCGAGTCCAATGCCTCGGCGGCTTCGTCTTCAGAACGAACAACGCGCATGCCGCGTCCGCCGCCACCGAAAGCGGCCTTAATGGCAACTGGCCATCCGTGCTTCTTGCCGAACGCGACTACCTCTGTGGCGTCATTGAGGAACTCGGTGGTGCCCGGAACCCCGGCGACACCAGCGGCTTGTGCTGCGATGCGGCTCGAGACTTTGTCGCCCATCACTTCAATGGCGGCGGGAGGCGGACCAATAAACGTAACGCCGCGCTCAGTGATGGCGCGAGCGAAATCGGTGTTCTCGGAAAAGAATCCGTAACCAGGGTGCACGCCGTCGGCGCCGCTGCGTTCGATGACATCGAGGATGGCCTCGGTGTTCAAGTAACTCTCTGCTGCGGTTGTTCCGCCCAGGGAATAAGCCTCGTCGGCGAGACGAACATGCAGGGCATCCCTGTCAAGATCGGAATACACCGCCACAGTGGCGATGCCCATCTCTTGGCAAGCACGGATGACACGGACAGCAATTTCGCCCCGGTTGGCGATCAGGATCTTTTTGAGCACGCCCTATGGTGGCACGTGTGAACGGGTCCTTCGCCACATCAGCGGTTTCCGGTACCAGATTCTCCGATCTGAGGTGGATTGCCGAGACCGGGTCGACCAATCGCGACCTCCTTGAGGCCGCCACTAGAGGGGTTCCCGAAGGGATGGTGCTCGTTGCGGATCACCAAACGGCGGGCCGGGGGCGTCTCGATAGGTCATGGGTGGCGCCCGCGGGGGCATCACTACTGGTGTCGGTTCTGCTGCGGCCCTCCCTCGATACTGAGCAACTGTTTCTCCTTACGCTCGCCTGCGCGTTGGCGGCAATTGAGGCGGTCGAGGAGGTCAGTGGTGTGAAGCTCGGGCTGAAGTGGCCTAATGATCTTGTTGTGGCCGAGGGACCGCTGGTGGATCGGAAACTGGCGGGGATACTCGCCGAGTCCCAGGTGTCCGCTGGCCGGGTCGATGCCGTCGTCGTAGGGATGGGCCTTAATCTGAACTGGCCGGCCGACCTGCCTGCCGATCTCGCAGCAACTGCAACATCGGTGAACCACCTCACCAATGGGCCGGTGAATCGCGAACAACTCTGTGTCGCATGGCTTCGTCGCTACGACGCACTTTTGGACAATCTGACCGATCCTCAAGGTCGAGATCGTTTCCTTGGCGTAGTTCGTGCTGCGTCGACAACAATCGGGCGACGAGTTCGCGTCGAGCGTGCTACTGAATCATTTGAAGGTGATGCGGTCGATATTTCCTCCCTGGGCCATTTGCTGGTGGACAGGGGCGATGGGTCCGAAATCGAAGAGATAACCGTGGGCGATGTCATCCACGCCCGTCCCATTGGTTGAGTAACCCGATTTAGTTGGCGTTCGCAACTGTTTGTGCGGCGAGTTTGGTGAATACCCCGTTCGACACGGGTAGTTCTCGCGCGTCAACTCGGTACACCGGCCGGACTTCGGAAATTGAAGAAGTGAGAAAGACCTCGGAAGCTTGGGCCAGATCTTCGAGGGTGAGAACGCGTTCGACGGCAACTCCGTGATCGAGCAGCACTGCTCGGATGATGCCGGGAAGACATCCGCTGTCGAGTGATGGGGTGAGAAGTTCGTTATCGATGACAACAAATATGTTTGAGGTGGTGCATTCGCTGAGATTCCCAGCCGAATCACAAAGCACCGCATTGTCGAATCCGGCGTTCTTTGCTTCGCGTAGTAAAGCGGCGTTTTCGGTCCAACTTGTGAGTTTCACCCCGACTAGCGGTGAACGCTCATTTCGTATGGCATCAACCGTGCAAAGTGACGCAGGTGACAGCGTGGGTCCAAGTTCGTCGATGGAAATGAAAAGCGTGGGTGAATCGCCGCGTTCGATACCACCTCGGCCGGGACCCGAAGTTGCAGTGATGCGAATGCGCGCGTCAGAAAGGTGGCTAGCGGCAAGTAATTCATCGATTGCTTGTCGAATCACCGAATCATCGAATGCTGGAAGCCCAAGTTGGTGAAGTCCGCCAGCGAATCTTGCGAGGTGTCGATCGAGGAATCGGGGAATTCCGTTTCTGACTGAAAGGGTGTCGAACACTCCATCACCGATGAGGATCCCAAGGTCAGTTGGGGAGATGAGCGGAGTTGATCCTTCAACGATGTTGCCTTGAAACCAAACGAGAGGCGGCGAACTCATGTTGCTGAAGCGATTGCAACGAGGCGACGAGCTTTGAGTTCGGTTTCTTCCCATTCATCCTCGGGGGTGGAATCCCAAGTGATTGCTCCGCCAGTGCCGAAGTGGAGCATGTCGTTCTCGATCCAAAAGGTACGAATTGCGACATTGAGTTCTCCGATGTGGCGGTCGGCATCAACCCATCCGATTGCGCCGCAATACATGTCTCGAGCGATTGGCTCAAGCATGCCGATGTGATTCATTGCGGCGATCTTTGGGGCTCCGGTCACTGAACCGGCGGGGAACGTGGCTTCAAGAATTTCTGTCCAACCGATATCAGGTCGAAGATCTCCTTCGACCGTGCTCACAAGATGAGTTAGGCCGGGGTGTTCTTCTTCCGCGAGCAAAGTGGGCACAGAAACCGAACCGGGGTTGCATATGCGTCCGAAATCATTTCGAACGAGGTCAACGATCATCACGTTTTCCGCCACATCTTTTTCAGTAAACGGAACACCAGGTGAAGTCGTTCCCTTGATTGGCGATGATCGCAACCGTGAACCATTGAGCGACAGGAACAATTCAGGCGACGCGGAAGCAATATGAACGCCGTGCTCCGGAAGATCAATGACCGCAGCGAACGGCGCAGGGTTCCCAGCGGCAAGTGCCGCGCCAAGGGCAACAATTGAGGCATCGGGAGCGATTGGTGCAGACAACCGGCGAGTGAGGTTCACCTGGTACACATCACCGGCCGCAATTGATTCCCGGATGGAGCAGACGTGGCGAGCAAACATTTCTCGTTCAAGCGAGGAAATCCAAGAATCGGGATCGGGTCCCAGCCACGGGGTTGCTGGCCGGGGCCAACTGCCGATTGGGCGCCGACGTTCAAAACGGGCGCAAAGCGGGGAGCCATGGAATGGAAGAACGACCGCCCACCAGCCTTTTGAATCCAGCGCTGAAAGATCCTCGGTGACATCGGCCAGACCTGACGCGACCATGCCGCCGACAATTGCTATCGGCTCGGTGCGCTGCGCAAGGGCGTAGTTCGGACTTAAGATCGCACAAGCCTACGTCGCGTAAATGGGGTTGGCGTTAGGGCTGCCGATGGCACTGCGGGCTCGGTAGTAACGTTCCACCTGTGCGACGCCCTTCACGCACGTGGCCCCAGCGGCTACTGCTCACTCTCAACGTCTTCATAGTTTTCTCCTGCTTGGTTGCCGCGGGCGGGATCGCGTGGGCCTACACAGAGGCCAGTGCCCTTCCGCGTGTGGATGTCGGTGCTGCGCTTTCCCCGCCCGCTGAACCCGGGGAAGCACAGAACATTCTCCTCGTTGGCGTCGACGACGGTATGGGCCTCACCCAGGGAGATCCGGTACTTCGCGGTCGTGGGGCCACCATGAATACCGACACCATCATGATTTTGCGAGTCGAACCGAAGACCCAGCAGGCCGCCTTGTTGTCGTTACCGAGAGATCTGTGGGTTGATATCGCCGGCGGTGGACAGGGAAGAATTAATACCGCGCTTGCTCTTGGTGGTCCTGAACGTCTGATCGACACGATCAAGCAGGATTTTGGGATCCCAATCAACCATTACGCGATGGTCGACTTCGCTGGTTTCGAAGCTCTGGTTTCTGCCGTCGACGGTGTCCCCATTTATTTTAATTTCCCGGCCCGCGACCAAGCTACGGGTTTGTTCCAATATGACATCGGCTGTCAGGTGTTGAGCGGTCAACAAGCATTGGCGTATGCCCGCTCAAGGCACTACGAGATTTATCGAGAGTCGACCAAGCGCTGGGAAGAAGACCCGACAAGCGATTTCGGTCGTATCACCCGTCAGCAACAATTTATTAAGGCGGCGCTTCGTAAGGCGGTTTCAAAGGGGGCTCGTAATCCGTTTGTGATGAAAGAGTTCCTTTCCATCGCACAAAAGAACGTCACTCTCGACACGAGTTTCAAGATCTCAGATCTTGTCGATCTAGGTACCCAGTTCCGGAGTTTCGATCCGGACTCGCTCGTCACCTTCACGCCTGTTGCAACCGGCACGATGAAAGGCGCGGCCAGCGTGCTCGAGTTGAACGTAGCCGCTTCGCAGTCGATGTTTGATATTTTCCGCGGAGTTCTCCCGATTCCCTCACCGACAATTACCGCTCCAGTTGCGCCACAAAATCCATCAACGCCTTCTTCGGGAATGCCACCGTCGACCACGTCAACAACTCAGCCTTTAGTGACATCGACAACCCAAGTAGTGACAACGACAACGCTGAGCGATTACATCCCCCGCCCGCCCGAGGGACAGTCCTGCGGCTGAACGTCACCAGTTGACGTCTTCTCGGTCGTGGACCTACGACCGAAAGTTTTAGATCGGTCGGGCTTCTGCTTCTTCGCGATTACCCAGATACCAGTCGAGGGTGCTTTTGAGGCCTTCATCGAATGTGGTTTCCGCAACGAACCCGAAGCGCTCACGGGCCCGTGAACCATCGACGCCGCGTCGGGGCTGTCCATCGGGTTTCGATGTATCCCATCGGACTTCGCCGCGATATCCAACGAGCGACACGATGATTTCGACGAGTTCGCGAATCGGAAGTTCACGATCGGCACCGAGGTTGACGGCATCGCCGTCGTTATAAAACTCGGCCGCCTGCACGATTCCATTCGCAGCATCATCGACAAAAAGAAACTCGCGACTTGCAGATCCGGTTCCCCAAACCTCCATGTAAGGGGCGTCGCTTTCCATCGCATCCACCGCTTTTTTGATGAGAGCAGGGATCACATGGGAGACGGCGGGATGGAACTTGTCTCGCGGTCCGTAGAGATTTGTGGGCATGAGATATACCGCGTGCTGTCCGTACTGGGCCCGGTTCGCTTGCACCTGCACGAGCTGCGCCAATTTGGCGATGCCGTAGGGAGCATTGGTCTCTTCGGGGTAACCCTGCCAAAGCGAATCCTCCGAAAAGGGAACAGGAGTAAACTTGGGATACGAACAAATTGTGCCGACCATGACGGTCTTGGCTGTGTTTTGTAGCCGGGCTTCATCGAGTACGTAGGTACCCATGAGAAGATTGTCGAGGTAGAGCTCGGCAGGGCGTTCCATATTTGCGCCAATGCCTCCGACTCTGGCGGCGAGATGAATCACGAGATCGGGGTTGGTGTCGGCAAAGAGGCGACGAACTACATCTCGTTCCCGAAGGTCGTAATCGGCGCTTGAAGGCGTGAAGACCACCGAGGCGCCACGCTCTCTGACTCGTTCAACAACCGATTGGCCCAGAAAGCCTCGGCCACCGGTAATTAGTACTCGCCGGGCTGCCCAGAAGTCAGGGTGAGACACGAACTCCATGTGTTCACCCTAGCGACCATGGGGTTGGTTCCCGGGCGCCTGTCAGTGTCGTGGGAGACTCGAGGCCCCATGGAGCGACAACCTCGGGTGGCGATCACCCTCGAGCAGTGCTGGCACTCAGTGCCTGGCGGCACTGCTCGTGCTGCCCTTGAAAGCATTCGCGCTCTCCAATCATTTTCGCAGATCGAGATGGTGGGTGTGAGCGCTCGTCATTCTTCACCGCCCCCGGCGGCCTGGTTGCCCTCACTGCCGGTTGAGCAACTCCCATTTCCTCGTCTCGTTCTCTATGAGGCGTGGCACCGTCTGCGCCGACCCGCGGTCGAGCGGGCCACAGGGCCAGTCGATGTCATTCATGCAACCGGGATGGCAGTCCCCCCTCCGAGTGCACCGCTTGTCGTCACGGTGCACGACCTCGCGTTTCTGCGCGATCCCTCGCAGTTCACCCGTCGCGGTGTTTCGTTTTTTCATCGGGCAATTGAATTGGCTCGTCGCGACGCAACGCTGGTTATTTGTCCTTCGCAAGCGACGATGGATGAATGCCTCGAGCACGGATTTGTGCCTGATCGTCTTCGCCTCGTTCCCTGGGGAATCGAGATTGATCCCAAAGATGGCGAAGCGGTCTTGGCGACGCGCTCGAGGTTCGGTATTTCTGGTCGGTATGTGCTGTGGGCGGGGACCATCGAGCCCCGAAAGAACCTTCCTGTTCTGCTCGAAGCATTTGCACGCTTTGTGCCCACTGATGTGACGCTTGTGCTTGCTGGTCCTCAAGGGTGGAACGAGCAGATCGATTACCAACTTTCACAGCTTGGCCACCGAGTTCGTTCGGTTGGATTTGTCGAACCCCACGCACTCAAAGCGTTGTATGCAGGAGCGGATGTGTTCTGCTTTCCCAGCCGCCAAGAAGGGTTTGGTCTTCCTGTTCTTGAAGCAATGGCACAGGGGACCGCAGTAATTACCTCAGCGGGAACGGCAACCGAGGAAGTTGTGGGCGAATGCGGCGTTGTGGTGGAACCCTCCGATGCCGAAGCGCTCGGGGCTGCGATGCAGAAAGTTCTTGGCGATGATCAACTGCGAGGTCGACTTGGTGAAGCCGGTCGCATTCGGGCGGACACAGTGTTCAGCTGGAAAGCCACTTCTGATGCGCTCGCTTCGGTGTATCGCGAGGCGGCAGGATGAGTAACGAGGTTCGTCGTATTGGTGTGAATCTCATGTGGATTGTGCCTGGAGAAGTAGGCGGTAGTGAGGAATACACCGTCCGGTTGCTCCGTTCACTCGCCGATGCAAATTTTGCCGATATCGACGTGACCTTGTATGTCAATCGGCGATTCAAAAGCGCCTACCCCGATCTTGTCAAACAGTTCCGCACTCGGGTTGCACCCGTTTCCGGAACATCGCGGCCACTTCGGGTAGTTGCCGAATCAACATGGTTGGCGGTGCGCGCCCGCCTCGATCGATGTGATGTCGTACATCATGCCGGAGGCACAATGCCGACGGTTCGGTTCACGCCGGGCATCGTTACGTTGCACGACCTGCAACCCATCGTTCATCCCGAACGATTCAGTTTTGTAAAACGTACGTACATTTCGCTCATTGCACCGCGCTCAATGCGGGCTGCTCGATCAGTGGTATGCCTCTCGCAGTTCACCGCCAATGATGCTGTTGGTGTAGCGAGAGTCGATCCAGCAAAAATCCGCCTCATTCCGTGTGGAGTCGACGATCCCGGTGCTGCGTTCGATGCCGAAGCTATGGCTGCTTTGCATGAGCGCCTTGGACTCGTCGACCGACCATTCATCTTGTATCCGGCAATCACCTATCCGCATAAGAATCACGAAACGCTTGTCGCGGCGTTCGCAGCGATCGACTCGCAGGATTGCAAACTTGTTCTCACTGGCGGAACTGGTTCGGCCGAAGCGCTGGTGGAGGTGGCAATTGATTCCTATGGCGTTAGGGATCGAGTCGTGCGCCCTGGCCGCATTCCCGAGTCTGAACTTGATTTGCTCTATCGGTCAGCGACCGCTCTGGCGTTTCCCTCGCTCTATGAGGGCTTTGGACTTCCCGCACTAGAGGCACTGAGCAGGGGTTGCCCAGTCGTATCGAGTGATGTTGGTGGTCTCCCTTTCGTTCTCGGTGATGCTGCCGAGTACGTCAGTGCTCTTGATGTTCATGGTTGGGCGTCGGCACTCGATGGTCTGATTAGTGACCCGGCACGACGTAGCGTTCTCATTCGTCGTGGATTTGAACAGGCTCGCTTATTCAGCTGGCCGCACTCCGCAGCGTCCCTCGCCTCCGTCTACAGGGAGATCTGGTGAATCTTCTCGTTCTTTGTCCCCATTTCGATCCCGATGTCGCTCCTACCGGTGTAGTGATGTCTCGCATCGCGCATGAACTCATCGAGCGGGGACACCGACTGCATGTCGTGACCGCCTTGCCCTGGTACCAACGTCATGCCATTGAGCCAGGTTGGGAAGGGCAGTTGATTCGCACTGAACGCACCGATTGGGGTCGCATTAGTCGTGTGCATCCGTTCCCAACTGATAAGCGCAACATTCCGGCCCGAGCACTCGCATTCGGTGGGTTTACGGCTTTGGCAACCGCGGTTGGTGTTGCTTCTCCGGTGAGACCCGACGCGGTGCTTTCAATGTCGCCGCCGCTCACTCTTGGTCCTGCTGGACGTTTTGTTGCTTCGGCTCGGCGTGTGCCGTTTGTTTTCAATATTCAAGACGTCTTTCCCGATGTTGCTGTTGAGCTCGGGCTTCTTACCGGCTCCAAGGTGATTGCTGCCTCCCGTTGGCTCGAACGCATTAGCTACCGACTCTCCGATGCGGTCACCGTTCTTTCCGATGATCTTGCCGACAACGTCCGAGCAAAGATCACAAAAGGACTCGGTGGCGAGCGTGCAATACAGCAAGCGTCCAAGGTTCGTGTCATTCCCAACTTTGTCGATACTGCTCACATCCGGCCGATGGCACGCGAGAATACTTATCGCGAGCAGTATGACCTGCTTGGTCGCACGGTGGTGATGTATGCGGGCAACGTAGGTCTTTCGCAATCGCTCGATTTGCTTGTCGACGCGGCGCGCCGTTTTGCAATCGACCGACCCGAAGTTGTGTTTGTTATCAATGGCGGGGGAGCGGCCCGTCCGGAGCTTGAGCGGCAAGCCGCCGATTGTCCAAATATCCGCTTCATTGATATGCAACCCATAGAGCGCCTTCCGGAAGTCCTTGCTGCGGGAGATCTTCATGTCGTGCCGCTGAAAGCGGGGTTGGCGTGGTCAAGCGTTCCATCGAAGTTGTATTCGATTTTGGCGGCGGGACGTCCCGTTGTTGCCAGCGTCGATGAAGGAACCGAAGTGCAACGAACCATCGAGCTCGCTGGTGCTGGTCTCTCTGTTCGGCCCGATGACCCTGCCGCGTTTTCCGCCGCCCTTGGTGCACTTCTTGATGATCAGGCCCGGATGGAGACAATGGGGGCCAAGGGCCGAATATTTGTCGAGAGCTGGGCCTCGCCGGCCGCGGTAGCAGAGTCCTACGAGAATCTCTTTTCCGAACTCATTCAGCAACGCCATCAAAACTAAAAACTCCGGAGCGGCCATGTTGGGAACGTATGTAGCGCTATCCTTCATTACCTATGGGTAAAGCATCACAGGCAAAAAAGGCGGCACGCCTGGCCCGAGAAAGCGGCCAGACAAAAGCGAAGGAACGGCGGCGGCTTGCTTATCCGCTCGGAATCGGAGTACTGGTTGTGATCGGTGTTCTTGTTGTGGTGCTTGCTCGTCAACCAGCGAAAACGCCAACAACCGATATTCAGTTGCCTGAGTTCACCACGTTGGTGGACGGCGCTGGCTCCACCGACGCAACGATCCCCGATGGTGCGACCGATTCGGTTCCTGTGGCCGAACCGTCAACCACCGTCGCAACAGCTGCGCCGTGAAAGCTGTCGTTCTCGTAGGCGGGTTCGGAACTCGCTTACGCCCACTTACCTTGTCGTTACCAAAGCAGATGCTTCCAATTGTGGATAGACCCATGATTGAAAGAGTCATCAGTTCGCTCGCATCTCATGGTGTTACCGAAGCGGTTCTTTCGCTTGGGTACAAACCCGACGCGTTTATCGATGTTTATCCAAATGGTCGCTGCGCCGGTGTCGAACTTCATTACGCCGTTGAGCCCGAGCCGCTCGACACCGCCGGCGCTGTTCGATTTGCTGCCCGCGAAGCCGGTATCGAAGAAACGTTTATTGTGGTGAACGGCGACGTCCTTACCGATCTCGACGTTGCCGCGTTGTGGGCGTTCCACCAAGGCCATGGGGCCGAAGGAACAATCGCGCTCACCCCGGTAGATGATCCCTCGCGATATGGCGTCGTTCCCATTCACGAAGATGGACAGGTCATCGAGTTCGTTGAGAAGCCGCCGCCGGGAACCGCGCCTACGAATTGGATTAACGCTGGCACGTATGTTCTGGAACCAACGGTGCTCGATCGTATTGTCGGAGATCGCCGTGTTTCTATTGAACGCGAAACATTTCCTTCGATGGTTGCCGATAGCTCGTTGTTCGCCATGCACAGCGATGCTTACTGGCTCGATGCGGGAACCCCTTCCGCGTATCTGCAGGCACAACTCGACCTCATTGACGGAACACGCAGTACCGAGACGGCGATCGCCTCATCGGCCCAAATCGATTCCACCGCACACATTGAGCGTTCGGTCATCGGACGCCACGTTGTTATTGCCAACGGGGCCTCTGTGCATCGTTCGGTGATCATGGATGGCACAACCGTTGGGCCAGGTGCACGGATTCACGATTCGATCGTTGGCCACGGGGTTCTTATTGGTCCCGATTCGGTACTCACCGATCTCACAGTTATTGGCGACGGTATTGAATTGCCGGCGCAGATAGCGTTGTCCGGCGCTCGAGTTCCTGATGAGTCCTGAAATGCAGGTTGCAGTCACTGGTGGCGCCGGATTTATTGGATCAACGCTTGTTGATCGGCTCCTTGCCGAAGGTCATAGGGTCACCGTCATCGATAATCTTGCTACCGGGAAGTTGTCGAACCTCGAGGGTGCTCATGCCGCTGGCGGCGATCGTCTGACATTTCGCGAACTCGATGTTCGTGATGCTGCCGTTATCGACGCGTTTGCTGCCCAACCACCTGAAGTCGTCTTTCACCTTGCCGCGCAGGCCGATGTTCGCGTTTCGGTTGCTCGTCCGTTGTTCGATGCCGACGTCAACGTGATGGGTGGCCTCAACGTCATTGAAGCGGCCCGTCTCGCCGGCGCCCGCAAAGTCGTTGTCGCTTCGAGCGGCGGCACAATTTATGGCGAGCCTGCTCCCGAAGCGCTTCCTGTTGATGAGTCTCATCCTCAACAGCCCCTATCTCCCTACGGCGTGGCCAAAAAGGTCATCGACGATTATCTGTTCGCATTCCGGTACTTGCATGGTCTTGATTACGCGGCACTTGCTCTCGCAAATGTGTACGGACCTCGTCAAGATCCTCATGGCGAAGCTGGTGTCGTCGCAATTTTTGCCGGGCGGCTGTTGTCGGGTGACCCATGCACCATCTTTGGTGCGGGTGAACAGACCCGCGACTTTGTCTATGTCGACGACGTTGTCGACGCGTTCGTTCGCGCTGGCACCCGAGGTGAAGGTGTCCTCTGCAACATTGGCACAGGTATTGAAACCAGCGTCAACCGCTTGTACGAAGCGATGGCGAAAGCTGCTGGTGTTGAAACTCCCGCTGTTCATGCCGAAGCGCGTATGGGTGAATTAGCGAGGTCCGCCCTTAACCCGGGGTTTGCGGCGCAAGAGTTGGGATGGAAACCGACGACATCTCTGGCCGATGGAGCGATTGAGGTCCTTGAGTGGTTTCGTAGCCACTAAAATTTATTGGGTAGTGCTTTGCTCGAGTTGGTTCGTGAGTTGGGCGATCTTTGCTTCGTTGTCTGCAACTTCCCCACGTAGTGAGTGGACTTCACTGCGGTACTCCTCGGCTCTTGGCTCCCACTCTCCAAAGAGCGATGATCGAGCACGAGCGTAAGAAATTGGCGCACGGAGATTGCTATCACGGTCTTCGAAAGACACCACGACGAGACCGTCGCCGCTAAACGATTCTGAAACTGAGTGCTCGCAGATCACGTGCGCACCCGCGTCAGTAAGCATTTTGAGTACTTTTTGATGTGTAGTGGCGCTTCCGGTGATGGAAAGGTCATGGGTGCTGATGACCATGAACCTGACAGCACCGGAACGAAGACGATCGATTGCCCTTTCAAGGAGCGGAACTTCGCCCCCCTGAATGTCGGCGAGCAGGAGATCGACGTAGTCAAGGCTGACGGTGTCGAGAAGTGACTCGAGGTCGTGGCCCGGAAGTTCAATGGGCGGACCACCGCCATCGGGATGGAATGTGATGAAATCGCCGTGGCCATTTCCGATGGCAGCGTGAAGAAAGGTTCCTTGGCGATTATTGAGCGCGAAATTCCGACGACCAAGATCAAGGTTCGCCGGATCGGGTTCGAGACAAATGGAACGACCACTCGGAAAGCGGTCGAGAAACCACAGCGAGTAGTAGGCCCAGAAACTGCCCAACTCGATCATGACTGGTTGACGATCGTTTGAGAGGGTCGCGGTGAGTTGGTCCAGAACAACCGCGAACGCGACTTCTTCCTGTGGCTCGTGGATGCCTCGCATGCACCGAATAACTTCCGAGGAGAGCGGGCCATAGTAGCCGCCGTACTCAACGAGCACTCCGTTATGCATGACCTGAGCGAGTTCACCGTGATGGTCGATCATGTCTCCGGCGTTATGAACCCGAGGGAGGTGATCTGCGTCGGTGCAGGAAACGGTAAGCGCAATGCGGGACTGAATGAACTCAGGGATGACTTCCCAATTTGGTTGCAATTCCGCAGGCCGATGAGAGAGATCGGCGAACGGTGGAGGCGAGGGCGGAAGCGGTGGCGGGAAGTCGTTGGGGAGAGTGTCCATGAGCTATCGGAAAAGGTCTTCGGACGCGTTTCGTACGATTTCGTCGCGGACGCTTCCATCGCGTAACCATGAGGGATCGAGGCCGCGAACAACCGCTACAGGAATATTCGTGGACTTACCCATAACAAGCTCTGCGGCGGCGGCAATTTCATCGACGATGGCAACTTCAGTGACATGCATTTCGCGTCCCATTGCATCGGGAGTGCCGCGTAAATCGATAATCCCGGCAATACCAGCACAGCCGATGGCCACATCGGTGACGCCCCTGCGCCAGGTTCGGCCAAAGGTGTCGGAAACAATGACACCAACATCGATTCCGAAACGGTGTTTGAGGCGGTCTCGGATGCGACGGGCCGATCGATCGGAATCAACGGGTAGGAGGGCAGCAAATCCGCGTTCAACATTGGACAGGTCGATACCTGCATTTGCGCAGACAAAACCGTGCGCGGTTTCGCTAATGATGAGGTCGCCTCGGCGGCGAAGGATGCGTACTGACTCTCGTTCGACAAGCGGTTTATGGCTTAGTGGGTCGTTGGGGTCCACGGGCACTAAACGATCTTCTGCTTTCGAAACGATTTTCTGTGTGACGACAAGAACGTCACCATCGTGCAGAACCGTTTCGTCTGAGCTGTCAGCGGCCTCAGCGATGATGGTGGCGAGATCGTCACCTGCCCTAATTTCGCCGATCCCTTCAATGCCGAAAATCGAGAGCCGTCTCATACATTTTCCTGCGAACTAATGACAGTAGAAGCAAGTGCGGCAGAAACCTCGGGCGAACTCATGATGGTGTCGGTGACAATGCAGCGCATGCCGAGCGCTTCGATGGCTGGAGCACTTGCGGCATCAGCGGTATCAATGACAAAGGTTCCAACGAAGTCCTGGGAAAGTTTGGCTACGCCGAGAGCGCTCGGTTCGTAACCAAGTTCGGACATCATTCGGTCTGCGGGTCCTTTGAGAGCCGATCCGGCAATGATCGGCGAGACAGCAACAACGTTCGAGCGCCTGCGAACCAACGCATCTCGAATTCCGGGCACGGCAAGTACGGGTGCGATTGAGACGATTGGGTTTGAAGGCGCGATCACAATGCAGTCGGCGTTAGCGATGGCATCAAGTACGCCAGGTGCAGGTTGTGCATTCTCGGCGTTGTCGAATCTCACTGAGAAAACAGGAACGCTGTGATGGCGTTGAACGAAGTACTCCTGAAAGGAAATCTCGGATCCGGCGGATAGTGCTGGGAAAGTTGAGGCGGCTGGATCATCAGTTGCCAGCGTGACCATTGTTCGCAGTTTGTCGTTGGTCACTGGTGTCATGGTGAGACCCAAGTTCCAAGCCGCGGAGATCTCGGATGTTATTTCGGAAAGGGTTGCCCCTTCGGATATTCGTTGGGTGCGGAACAAATGAGTACCGATATCACGATCGCCTAATCCGAACCATGTAACACCGCCATAGCGCCCCACCGTTTCCATTGCATTCCAAGATTCGCCAACCAGTCCCCAGCCCTTTTCGGGATCGATAGCCTCGGCCAGCGTGTAGGTGACAGTGTCGAGATCGGGGGAGATGTGCAGCCCATGAAGTACAAGGTCATCGCCCACATTGACGATTGCCAGCAACTGGTCGTCGGGAATTATCTGACGAAGCGCCCGCAACATTCTTGCCGCGCCGACACCACCAGCGATCGTGACGATCACAAGATCAGGCCAGATTGCGTTGTTGGCGGGCGACGTTGTCGAGGTCGGCGTCGACCATCATGTGGACCAAATCGGTGAAAGTGGTGCGTGGTTGCCAACCGAGCACCGTGCGGGCGCGGGTTGCATCGCCAACCAGAAGTTCCACCTCTGCGGGGCGGAAGAATCGCTCGTCGATAACAACGTGGTCCTGCCAATTGAGGCCAACGCGTCTGAATGCGACTTCACAGAATTCGCGTACCGAATGAGTCTCGTCGGTTGAAACGACGAAGTCGCTCGGTTCATCTTGTTGCAGCATCCGCCACATTGCGTCGACGTAGTCACCAGCAAAACCCCAATCGCGTTGCGCATCGAGGTTGCCAAGGCGGATCTCGGTATCGAGTCCCAGTTTGATGCGAGCCACACCATTAGTGATCTTGCGGGTAACAAATTCAAGACCGCGGCGAGGACTTTCGTGATTGAAAAGAATGCCGCTGCTGGCATGCATCCCGTAACTCTCGCGGTAATTCACCGTGATCCAGTGGCCATAAAGTTTGGCGACGCCATAAGGGCTGCGGGGATAGAACGGAGTGGATTCTGTTTGCGGAACTTCCACAACCTTTCCAAACATCTCCGAGGAACTGGCTTGGTAAAAACGAACGTCGTGGTCGGCGAGCCGAATCGCATCAAGAATGCGAGTAACCCCGAGTGCAGTGGTTTCGCCAGTGAGAACAGGCTGCCCAAAAGAAGTTTGGACGAACGACTGAGCGGCAAGGTTGTAGACCTCTTCGGGTCGTTGAGCTCGCAGAATTTGAATCATGGAGACCTCGTCGAGGAGATCGCCGGGTACCAACTCGATATCGTTTTGCAGGTGGCCGATTCGTTCGAAATTCACCGTTGAACTGCGGCGCATCATGCCGATGACGTGGTAGCCCTTCGCCAGCAGCAGCTCCGCAAGGTACGAACCATCCTGTCCGGTGATGCCTGTGATGAGTGCGCGCTTAGCCATTTGGTAAGTCTATGACGATCGGGCTGCGAGACGATGCTCGTCGAGAATGTCAAGCAACGTGACATCAAGGGGTATCTCGGGAATCCAACCGGTAATGCTGGTGATCTTCGAGCGATCCCCGCACAGGATTGGCGTTTCTACCGGCCGCTGAAGCGCGTGATCGACTTCGAGGCTCATCGGAGACTGAGCAAGGGCCACGAGGCGATTCGCAAGTTCTTCGATGGTGAGGTCGGTGCCAGTGCAAACGTTGTAGGCCTCGCCAGGTATGCCGTTCAGCATGAGCAACCGATAGGCGCGCACCACATCGCGAACGTCGGTGAGGTCTCGGCGAGGCGTGAGGTTTCCTACGGGTATGGCGTTACCGCCATCGCGTTCGTTCAACGCGATGCGCTCGGCGATAGCTGGTGCAACGAACCGCGTTGTTTGGCCGGGCCCAAGATGGTTGAACGCTCGGACTCGCAGTGTTTCCAGCCCGTGACCGAGCCAGGCCTGTAACGCGAGCTCGTCGGCAGCGACTTTCGATGCCGCATAGGGAGTCACTGGGCGGAACGGCGCCGACTCTGTGAGGGGGAGATCAGAGGGTGAGACCTTGCCGTAGACATCGGCGCTGCTCACCGCAAGGAGGCGGGGTGAACCATTGCCAACACACGCTTGGATGACATTAAGAGTTCCTTCGGCATTGACTCGAAATGTTTCAAGGGGATGATCCCATGACGATCCAACATCGCTCCAACCGCCAAGGTGATACACCACGTCGGGGCGGATATCGGCGAAGAGGGCGTTGACAGCAACGGGATCGAGGAGATCGGGGCCGTCGGCTCGGTCGACGCCAACAACGGTGTCGCCAGCGCCGAGAAGGTGCGCGCACAGATGCTTTCCCACAAATCCGGCTGCGCCGGTAACGAGCGCCCTCATAGTTATGTGTCCGTCCCTCGTGGAGTTCAATGTCGCCAAGATGCCGACTCGCCAACACTAGGACAGGAGCGATTACCGGTTCGCTGCCGCAGTCCGAAAGAGCTCAACGAGGTTGTCGGAACTTCGATCCCAAGAGTACATCTTCGATCTTTCCCGCCCTTTGGCGATGAGATCGGCTCGGGCGGACTCATTGGCAAGTAGCGAACCGATTGCCCGGGCGAGGGAATCGGAGTCGTTCGGTGAGCAAAAAACTGCGGCCTCACCAAGAACCTCGGGGAGAGCCCCCACGTTCGTGGTCACAACAGGTGTGTCGAGGGCCATTGCCTCAAGAGGGGGGAGCCCGAAACCTTCAAGAAGCGAGGGGTACGCCAAGACTGTGGCCCCAGCGATGAGCGCATCGCGGTCGTCATTAGTTAGCCATCCGGTGCGAATAATTCGTTTCTTCAACGGCGACTGGTTGATGGCAGCGGTTACCGCGTCTGCACTCCATCCGTCGGGCCCGGCAATAACGAGGTGAAGCGACGGGAATTCATTGCCCAGGGAGTTGAACGCTCGAATTAGTGAGGGAATATCTTTTCGAGGCTCACTGGTTCCGACAAAAGCGATGTAGTTCTCGGCGCCCACGAGACCGCGCCCACGCGCTGCAAGTTCTGCGATGGTGTGAGGGGCAGCCGGCGCAGGCCCTCCGTTGTGGATTGCCATGACTCGCTCGGGATTCGCCCCGAAAATATCGATGACCTCGTTGGCAACCGAGTTCGAGACCGCGTGAATCCACGCCCCTCGCTGAATAGCTCGGCGAAGTAATGCGGGCACCTGCAGTGTGTCTTTCGTGCACATTTCCGGAAAGAAAATACATGTGAGGTCATGAACCGTGACCACCTCAGCAGCCGATCGGGCCGGGGGAACGACGAAGTTTGGCCCCCAGACGACATCAATATTTCCCGTCCATCGCTCGATGGCCGGATGATCGGTGTTTCGCCAAAGAAAGCGCAATGGGCGAGCCACCATTGGCCGTCGGTGGGCGGTGATTCCTGATGGGAGGTCGTCGAGCAAGGCCGAAGCCCCGCGTCGGGTGACCGCGAAAGCGGATACGTCAACGTCCGGCCGCGGAAGGCGACGTAAAAGTTCCGCAGTGACGTTGCCAATCCCTGTGCGCGAACCAATGAGCGAGGTGCAATCAACTGCGAGTCGCACGATTTAGTGAGAACCGCGCCAATGGGCGAGCCATTTTGCCAGTACGGCCGGATATGGGGGAATTGTGACCCCAAGCGCCGATTCGAGTTCGCGGCGTCGAACCTGTGCCTTTTGAAAACTGAGGACTGCGAAACCAACACCTACCTCAATGGCCTCGCGGGCAGCGGCGCGAAGTTGAGCATCGATCGATGAGTTCTGGTCGGGGTTCATCGTGTTCACACTGTTCAGCGTAGACGGGGGTCATTGGAAAGCGAGGGTTGCGGGACTAACATCAGGGGTCGTCATGAGTGTTTCTGACCCCCCTTCCCTGCAGAGTTCAGACCCCGTCGGGTCGGTCATCGACGATATCGACGAGCCCGAATCGCCTGCGCCGGCTGTGGTTCTTGTCATGGTGGCCCATGATCCGGGCTGGTGGTTCGAGGACACGCTTAGCTCTGTGGCCCTGCAGGACTACCCCTCTCTTTCTGTTCTGGTGATCGACGCCCAAAGTCCGGATGCCGACGGATTGCGCACTCGGGTGGCCGCCACCCTTCCCGATGCTCATTTGCGTCGCATTCCCACTAACCCCGGATTCGGTTCCAGTGCCAATGAAGCGTTGGTGGCGGTCCAAGGGGCAGTTTTCTATCTGTTCTGTCATGACGATGTTCGTCTGGCTCCCGACGCGGTGCGTCTTCTTGTCGAAGAGGCGTACCGCTCCAATGCGGGAATCGTTGGTCCCAAGTTGGTGCAATGGAGTGATTCACAACGGTTGCTGTCCGTCGGCATGGGCGCTGATCGCTTTGGTCAGCCTGCCCCCTATGTGGAACGCGGCGATCTCGACCAAGAGCAGCACGACGGAGTACGCGACGTTTTTTACATCCCTGGCGCAGCCACCCTGGTTCGCACCGATTTGTTTGAAGCGGTTGGTGGTTTCGATTCTGAAATGTCCTTCCATGGTGAGGATCTCGATTTATGTTGGCGAGCTCATGTCGCAGGTGCTCGCGTCATTGCTGCGCCAGCTGCTGTGGTTGCGCATCTTGAAGCGTTAGGCGATCGTCGGCCAGTCGATGACCGTCGCCGCTTACAGGCTCGGCATCGGTTGCGGGCTATGCGAGTTTCTGACTCGTTTGGCACTCGGCTGCGGGCGACTCCTGAGGCGGCGATGCTGTCAATTCTCGAAATTGTGCAGGCAATCCTCCTTGGGCGTTTCCGTCGTGCCCGCGATATTTCATCGGCGTGGATGTGGAATCTGCGCCAAAGATCTTCGGCCCGCACTCGGCGAAAATCGCTCGCGCTACTCCGGAAAGTTCCTGATAGTGAAGTTCATGCCTTTCAGGCGCGTGGGAGCACTCGACTTTCTTCGTTCCTGCGTACCCGAGTTGTTCGATCAGAAACCGCGATTGGAGGGCGCACGCTCGTCTCCAATTTAAATGCTGCCCGCTCGAGCACATCGTTCCTCGTGTGGCTGGTCATCATCGGGTACATGGTCGTGGGCAGCCGCGAAGTTCTTCTTCACGGAGTCCCCGCGGTCGGCGACTTTCAAACATTTCTCAGCCCCGGTCAGATGTTGTCTCGATGGGCCAGTGGTTGGCAGAGCGTTGGACTAGGTGTCAGTAGTTCTGCCCCCTCGGGTTTTGGTTTTCTTGGGGTTATCGGGGGACTGCTCTTTGGCGCGGTTGGGTTGCTTCGGTCGCTTCTCATTTTGGGTTTATGGCCTCTCGGCGTAATAGGAATCTGGCGTCTGACCCGTCCAATAGGTTCGGGGCGCTCACGACTTGTCGCCACCGTGGCCTACGTGGTCATCCCGATCGCCCCCAATGCACTCGCGCAAGGCCAATGGGGAACACTTGTTGTCTATGGGTTACTCCCTTGGATCCTCATTCACTTTGCGGCGGCATCGGGATTGTCGCCGTTTGGTGCCGTTGGCGACCCCGCTGGACCAGGGGTCCGCACGCGCCCACTACTTCATCGCGTGGTCACCGTTGGCCTTCTCACCGCAGTAGGTGCAGCGATTGATCCTGCGCTGCTTCCGATCGTTGCTTTCGTTGGTGTTGGCCTCGTTCTTGGCGGACTATTTGCGGGCCAACTCGCTGGTGCCGGACGACTGCTCGTCATCGGTTTCGGGGGAGTCGTTATTGCTCTCGTCTTGCAGCTCCCATGGAGTTTCACGTTCCTGAATGGATGGGGCGCGATTGTCGGTGTTACGTCGAACGGCGGGTACCCGCTTAACATCGGTGATGTTCTTCGATTCGGTACCGGTCCGTTTGGATCCGGTTTCATCGGTTGGTCCGTTCTCTTTACCGCCGCGCTCCCATTGTTTATTGGCCGTCGATGGAGACTTGGCTGGTCGGTTCGGGCATGGGCATTAGCGCTCGCCGGGTTTTGTCTTGCGTGGGTATCTGGCGAAGGCTGGCTCGTCGGGGTGCTGCCGTCGGCATCATCGATGCTGGCGGCCTCAGCCCTTGGATTGGCGGTTGCCGCCGGTTTAGGCATGGCGGCCTTCGAAAGCGATCTGCCCAATTATCACTTTGGGTGGCGACAACTTATTTCGTTTCTCGCGGCCATTGCCTTTGTTGTTTCTTTTGTTCCGGCTCTTACGGCATCAATGTCGGGCCGCTGGGAACTTCCTCGGGGCGATTTCAATCGATCACTCGTGTTTCTGAACGAGGGAACAGACCAAGGCGTTTCACGAGTTCTCTGGATAGGTGACGCGTCGGCCCTGCCACTTTCGGGGTGGGCGCTCGATGCTCCAACAATCGACAATCTTGGCGATAGCCGGAGGTTGGCCTATGCAACAACAATGGGCGGTACCCCTTCGATCGCCGAGCAATGGGCCGGAGCGCAAACTGATACCACGGCGCATCTTGCTGACGCTTTGAGAACTGCAGCGGAGGGTGGAACCGCGCGCCTTGGCGCGTTGCTGGCCCCCATGTCAGTTCGTTACATCGTGGTCCCTGTTGCGCCCGCTCCAGATCCCTACGCTCGTTCTCGGTCCTATGTGCCGACCGATTTGTTGTCGGTGCTCGATGCCCAACTCGATTTGGGTGCGATCACCGTGAACCCGGGAGTGCGCGTTTATCGCAATGCGGCATGGGCGCCGGTTTTTGTCGAGATTGCTGCCAACCAAGAGTTGCCTCAGGGTGGGACAGGGCTTTCTGACCGAACAGCCTCTTTGTTGGGTAGCGGTTCAGCCGTCCTTACAGAACCCGATGGTTACGCTTCTTGGGCGGGCGATATTTCTTCAGGGTCGAGCGTCTATTCGGCATTGGGTGGAGATGATTGGAAGCTCGAAGTAGATGGAGTAATTGCACCAAGTACGCCGGCATTTGGATGGTCCCGTTCCTTTGCTGTGGCGAACGAAGGATCAGCGAGCATTTTGCACGAGACTCCTCCGCTTCGGCGGTACCTTCTTCTGGGACAGGTCCTTCTTTGGATAGCGGCCGCGGTCTGGCTCCTTCGGGTCAGAGTGAGGGTGGAAGAGGATAACGATCTCTCTGCCATAGGTGCTCCAGATGGCCTCGCCAAAGATAAATCGATTGATAGGTCATCCGAGGAGCCGGAAGTTCAATCAAATGTTTCTTCCAATGCCTCGGGCCGTGACGCGTCGCCCACCGCCGTTGACGACATCCTTTTGGCCATCGTCGGAGAAACGCTGGCCGCCGCGGGACGTGAGGACGACACGGAGGCAGACGAAACTTCTTCGCCAGGAAAAGAAACTCGCACCGGACGTAGCGGTCGTCGACAGAGGAGGTCGTCATGAGTGGAAGAGCATGGCGCTTCCCCGCACTTTTCATCATTCCTGCTCTTATCACCGCAGGGGTAGTTGTGCAGGACTCTCGAACCAACGCCACCGAAGAAACGTCAGTGGTGCAGATCAACGAAATGATAGCGGTCGCTTCACCCAGCGACGCTTTGAGTACAACTTGGTACTGCCCGGCAGGTACCGCAACTGGCGATGCCAATGGTTTCGCCGAACAGACGGTCATCGTCGCTAACGCAAATGATGTCGATTCCAATGGTGTCATCACCGTTATTCCAGAACAAGGCGTGCCGGTCACGAAGAACATTTCCGTACCTGCGCATGGTCGCACTCAGGTGCGAGTGAGCGATGTCGCAAAGTCCCCTTGGGCGTCGGCACTTGTCGAAGTTTCAGGTGGGATGGTGACCGTCAACCACGAATTACGCGGTCCTGCCGGCCGCTCAATGAGTGCATGTGCATCGTCACCCAGTACGACGTGGTATTTCCCTGCCGGCACCAGTATCGCCGGGTCTCGGTCTGTGTTGGCGTTGTTTAACCCATTCCCCGGCGAAGCAACTGTCGATATCTCCTTCGACACTGAAGATGGAGCGCGCACACCTCAGCAGTTGCAGGGAATGGTTGTTCCTGGCGGTCGCGTCACGATTGTTGAGGTCAGCCAAATCGTCACATTGCGAGAGCGTGTTGCTCTAACTGTAAGTGCTCGGATTGGCCGCATTGTGGCTGAACAAGTGCTGTCTGTCGATGGACGAGGGGGCGCCGATCATGGTCTCACCTCGGTCCTTGGTGCGACCATTGCCGCTCCGGTCTGGACCTTTCCTGTCGCCACTCCTGCGGCGGTAGATGCGAACGAACGAATCGCGGTGTTTAATCCTGGCGACACCGATTCCGATGTCGAGGTGCAAGTTCTTCTTGATGATCCATCAGTAAATGGCACGGTTGAACCATTCGAGGTTTCCGTGCCGGCACATCGTTCAACAGAGATTAATTTGGTATCCGATGCGCGTATTCCGGCATCGGTAGGTCGATGGCTTGTGGTACGCACGATCGACGGTTCGTCGGTTGTGGCCGAACGTTGGATCGGGTCACCTCGCTCGGCGGCATCAGGTGGCCTCACGCTCACAATGGGAATTCCGGTTGTCGCTACGACATGGTTAGGCCCGCTTGGAACGGGACCCGACCTGAGCATGTCGCAGTTAGTCATAGCGAACCCATCGGCATCGGACACGGCAACGATCTCAATGAGATTGCATTCAAAAGGTCGGGCAATCGATGTTGGTTCTGTTTCTAATTTTCGGCTCCTGCCGGGGCAAAGGACCGTCATCAACATGGCATCGCTCCTTGTCGGCCGTCTCGATTCTTCCTACGTAATCGAATCGGATTTCCCGGTGGTCGTAGGGCAGTGGATGCAGTCTTCCTCGTCTCTCGACTTCATCACGTTGTCCCCGTTCCCTCTCCGTGGAACATTGACGATGCCAATGAATGTCATTACGTCGAGCTCGATTAGTGAGATCGACCTTTCTCAAATTCCCGAAGACAACTCGGTCACGAGTTCGACAAGCACCCCAGTCGACGGCTCTATGGCAACAACATCGTCAACTTCCTCGCTTGGTAGTTCGACCACCACGGTGAGCGCGGCTCCGAACTAAACATGGAGCGTTTACTGATTGCTGGCGTTTTCATCGGGATTGCTGTTGTTGTCGCGACGATCTTGCAGCGGCGTAAACCTGCACCACCCTCGGCTCCGCAATGGAATGTTCCGGTGCAGCTTGATCGTCAGGATTTCCATCGACCTGATGCGCAGTGGTTTGTTGCGGTCTTTACATCAGCGACCTGCGATACGTGTGCCGGAGTTGCCGCTAAGGCCACACCGTTGGATGCTGGCCATGGTGGACCCGTATGCGTTCAAGTCATTGAAGTTGGTGCTGAACCGGAATTGCATCGACGCTACGGAATTGACGCAGTGCCCCTTGTGTTGGTTGCCGACCAATCGGGTGTTGTCGTTCGCCACTTCATAGGCCCAGTGACCGCAACTGATTTGTGGGCCGCGGTTGCGCAAGAGCGTGAGCCGGGATCATCTCCAGATCACCGTTCGACTCACGAACACGACTGATTCAGATTTCGGACGGTTGGCTTTCAACTGGGTCCGGAGCATCGATCTGATTTGCGGAAAGGGTAACGCCAGTGCCGTTGTGGGGGTTGGCGGCGGTGGAACCACTACTCGCCAGTTCTAACAATCGAGTGACTTCTGCGCCATCAATCGTTTCGTGCTCGAGCAGTGCACGGGCAACGAGATCAAGGCCGTTTCGGTTGCCAGTCAGAAGATCGCGGCAACGATCTTGCGCTTGTCGAAGGATGCGTTCGACTTCCTCGTCGATCACGCGGGCGGTGTCATCGGAATAGTCGCGGGTGTGCATGAGATCTTCGCCGAGGAAAACTTGCCCCTGTGAGCCCCATGCCATTGGGCCAACCCGAGTGCTCATGCCCCATTCGCGCACCATCTTGCGAGCGAGTTCGGTTGCGCCAACAAGATCGTTGTTGGCTCCGGTGGAAACAACCCCAAAGACAACGTCTTCAGCGATTCGACCACCCATGCGGACCACGAGTGAATCTTCGATGTAATCCTGTCGGTAAATATGGCGTTCCTCGGCGGGTAACTGCATCGTGACGCCGAGGGCCATACCCGACGGAATAATGGTCACTTTGTGGAGAGGGTCGGCGGTGGGGAGCACCGCAGCGCAAACGGCGTGGCCAGCTTCGTGGTAGGCGATGGTTTCTTTTTCAAGATCGGAAAGGGCCATGGAATCCCGACGCTGACCCATGAAGATGCGATCTCGGGCTTCTTCAAAGTTGCGCTTATGAATTTCTGTTGCTCCTTCGCGCACGGCAGAGAGAGCGGCTTCGTTGACGAGGTTGGAGAGATCGGCACCACTCATTCCTGGTGTGCCTCTGGCAACAAGGTCGAGGTCGACATCGGGATCCACGCGCTTGTGGCGAATATGCACATCGAGGATTTTGCGACGATCTTCGAGCTCGGGAAGCGGAACAACTACCTGACGATCAAATCGGCCGGGACGAAGAAGCGCCGGATCGAGAATATCGGGGCGGTTTGTTGCTGCGATCATCACGATGCCAGTAGTGACCTCGAAACCATCCATCTCGGAGAGCATCTGATTGAGAGTTTGTTCGCGCTCATCGTGGCCACCGCCGAGACCGGCACCGCGTTTGCGACCGATGGAGTCAATTTCATCGACGAAGATAATCGCGCTCCCAAGTTTGCGAGCATTATTAAAGAGGTCGCGCACTCGGCTGGCACCGACGCCGACAAACATTTCCATGAAGTCCGATCCGGTGACGGATAAGAACGGCACTCCCGCCTCCCCAGCAACGGCGCGGGCGATAAGCGTCTTACCGGTTCCGGGCGGCCCAACGAGAAGAATGCCTTTCGGAATCCGAGCACCGATCTCGGCAAATTTCTCGGGGTTTTTCAAGAATTCGATGACTTCGGTGACCTCAGTCTTGACCCCTTCGTAACCGGCAACATCTTCAAAGGTCGTTGCTGGTCGTTCCGCGTCGTAGGTCTTCGCCCGACTACGACCGATGGACATTATTCCGCCCATTTGTCCCGAAGCACGGCGTTGCATCCAGACAAAGAACCCGATGAGCAACATCACAGGGAGGAGGAGAGGGATCAGTGTGCCCCACATGCTTTGGGTGGGCGTGGAGAACTCGACGCCTTTTTCTGTCATTAACGCCATGTCGGCATCGCTGGGCTTGAGAGGAGCCGTGGTTGTGAACTGGGAACGATCATCGAGGGTTCCGGAGATCTTGCCAGTGGAGTTATTGAACGTGGCCTTCTCAACTGAGTTGGAATTGAGATCGCCCAGGAAGTCGCCGTAGGAAATTTGATTGCTGGGCGTTGACGATGCGATGAACTGCAAAGCGATGGCACCAATTACAACGGCGAGAAGAACCGCAATCGTCCATCGGGGCCAACCTTGTTCGCCGCCGAATCGGCCGGTGCCTCGGGTCGCGCCAGGGCCGGAAGGAGGTTTTTGGTTTTCGGGACTCATGGGTCCCAAGCCTAGAGGCGCCAGCAGGAAATGCCCGTCAGGGCGATCTGTTTAAAGGCCGGTGAGGTGACCGGCCAGCGAGGCGGGGCCGCGCCGACGGTCGAGAAGGGTCCACCCTCGGGGTGCGCTGAGGTTGTCGGCATGGCGCCGACAAATGTCATAGGCGGCGGGGTGGGCTTCATCGGCGAGTAGGTCGAGGAAGACGGTTTGGTTGGCGTAGTCGTACCCAAAGGTGGCGACCGCCGCATCGCCACATCCGGGGCGTGCGCACGTACGAGTCATGAATGTCACGGTACCTTCGTACTCTGTCGGTGGCGCGGACCGCAGGCCGGTAACCTCGCTCGTTGTGGCTGACTCTTCAGATGGCGGCAAACGAGTAACACCGTCGTCTCGTACAAATGCTCCCGGCAACTCGCGTATGCGCAAGGGGCAACGTCCTGTTTCCTCGGAAGTCGAGACGCAGAGCGGATGGCGTCGAGCGAAAGATGCTGGAACTGCGAAGAGTGTCGGTGAGTCGACACCAAATCCGGACCACACAATGGGTGTGGCCGCAGTTGGGGCGGCGAGACATCCCTATGGCTGGGGAGCACTTGTCCTTGCATTCCTAGGTGCCCAGTTGGCATCGTCGATCGCCTACATGATTGTGCAGTCGAGTTCGCACTACGACTTCAATGTCCCGGCCGGCCTCGGATCGGCTGTTGGTCAGGCAGCAGGACAATCCAGTGCTTCACTACCGCTTTCCATCAGTATTCCACCGCCCCTGTGGGTGACCGCTCTCATGCAGATTCCCTTGTGGATGGGGCTTGGTCTGATTCCAATCTGGTTCGCAGTGAAGAAAGGGAAGGGGGTTGTTGCCGACCTCGGCCTTCGTATGAAAGCGATCGATATTCCATTGGGACTTGCCATAGGGGTTGCCAGCCAATTGCTCCTTGTTCCAATTATTTATTGGGCACTAACGCCACTCATTGGCTCGAACGATGTCTCGGCCGCGGCCCGGCAACTTACTGATCGAGCGACCGATCCACTTTCAATCGTGCTGGTTTTTCTCATCGTGGGCATTGGTGCCCCAATTGCAGAAGAGATTTATTTCCGGGGCATGGCCCAGCGCATTTTCGGCCGGAAACTAAATCCTGCGTTGGCCATCTTTGCCGCGGCGGCATTTTTTGCAGTGACTCATTTGCAGCCACTTCAGTTCCCAGCGTTGCTCGCCTTTGGTGTGATCCTTGGCCTATTGGCCTGGCGAAGCGGTCGGCTTGGTCCAGCTATCTGGGCCCACGTGAGCTTTAACGTGGTGGCGGCAGCCGGATTGTTGTTTGGTTTCGGGCCGCAGTGAGCGCTGACATCGTGGCGGCCATTCCAAGTGTCACGATGGAAGGGTTATGACTCGTGATGGCAGTGGAGACGATCTCGCAATGGTGATTCCATCTGTCTCGAGAGACGCCGCTGTTGCCACTGACGAGGAAGTCGTTGAGCGTCTTGGCCGTGTCATCGACCCACCAAGCCGAGTTCTCACATTTCTCTATCGGATATTGAACCAGTTTGGCGGATTCGGTATCGAATCATGGGTGACTCTGGGCATTGTTGCGACCTGCGTGATTTTCATATTCACCCAATTGAGCCCTCCCGACATCTTTTCTTCCTCAACGCCAGCCGGCGGAGACATGGGTGCGCATGTGTGGGGTCCCGCCTATATGCGCGATCACCTTTTGCCTTCATTCCGCCTTACAGGTTGGACGCAAGATTGGTACGCCGGGTTCCCCGCCTACCACTTTTATATGGTTCTGCCATCTCTCGCTATTGCGCTGTTGAGTTTTCTCATCCCCTACGGGATTGCGTTCAAGCTTGTCGCCATCGTTGGGTTGCTTACACTTCCGATTGCGTGTTGGGCTTTTGGACGTCTCACTCGCCTTCCGTTTCCAATTCCGCCATTGCTCTCCGTCGCAGCTGTGGCTTTTCTTTTTGATCGCTCGTTTTCAATTTACGGCGGAAACATCGCATCGACGATGGCGGGGGAGTTCGCATTCTCTCTATCGCTTTCGTTCGCCATTCTGTTTCTCGGTGTCGTGGGCCGCGGTATCGAAACTGGCCGATACCGGGGATGGGCCGCCGTGCTTCTCGCTCTTACGGGACTTTGCCATCTCATTCCGTTCTTATTCGCGTGCGCAGGAGCCTGTGTTTGGCTTCTCCTCTCAATTGCTCGCCGATCGGGCGTTCTGAAACGTTTGTGGTGGAGTTTCGGCGCATTGGGGATCGGCGGTGCGCTGATGGCCTGGTGGATACTCCCATTTTATTGGCAATCCCCATATATGAACGACATGGGCTGGGAAAAGAAAATCGATTACGTATCGCAACTTTTTCAGCGCACTTCGCTTGATTCGGGACTCGTCAATTCGCCACCGATCGCATGGACTCTGGTATTCGCGTTTCTTGGTCTGATCATGTCGTTGGCATGGAAACGACGCGGTGGAGTATTTATTGCAGTACTCGCAGGCGTTGTCGCAATTGCCTTTGTCCTTGCCCCGCAGGGGCGACTCTGGAACGCTCGCCTGTTGCCTTTCTGGTTCCTGTGTCTGTATCTGTTGGCCGCGATTGGTGTCGGTGAATTAGGTCGCACTATCGCGTCGGTGCTGTCAAAGGACCCAGCGACGCCGCGCCGTTCGATCACCATTACCACCGCGGTTGTTGCTGCGCTAGCTGGAATCACTCTTGTTGCGATGCCACTTCGCGCAATGCCCAATTCGTTTGGTGTGGGGCCACTCTCAGTTGAAATTGGTGGTGTCGAAAAAGATGGCAGCTACCATTGGTTATTCTTGTCGACGAAGGAATCCAGCTTCATTCCGTCATGGGCGCGCTGGAATTTCACCGGGTACGAAGGAAAACCCGCTTACCCCGAGTACCGCAACATTGTTCAAACGATGGGTGATCTAGGCGAAACCAACGGCTGTGGTCGAGCCATGTGGGAACACGAGGAACAACACGATCGTTATGGCACTCCAATGGCGCTCATGTTGCTTCCCTTCTGGACCGATGGATGCATTGGTTCGATGGAGGGTCTCTTTTTCGAGGCTTCTGCGACAACGCCATTCCACTTCATAAATCAAGACGAACTCTCTTACGGCGCGTCGAACCCACAACGAGAATTGCCTTATGTTCCAGGTCCGCCCGACCAAAAGCAGTTTGACCTCGGTATCGATCACCTGCAGATGCTGGGCGTGAAGTACTACATGGCGATAACGCAACAAATCACCTCATATGCAAAGGCCAATCTATCTCTACAACAAGTGGCAACCTCTGGCCCATGGACGGTATTTGAAGTGGCGAACACAGAACTTGTAGAGCCACTTCCTAACGAACCGGCGGTACTCACTGGGGTGAAGCCCGCGCATTGGATGGAATCGGTTATGCCCTGGTATGTGGATCCATCGCAATGGAACGTGTGGCCGGCTGACGGCGGCCCCAACTCTTGGCAGCGAATTACTGAAGGTGAAATTCCCGATCCTGTGCCGACTACGCCAGTAGCGGTAAGCAACATCAACGAGGGAACCGACACAATCTCATTTAACGTTTCTCGGGTCGGAACGCCGGTAGTGGTGAAAGTTTCTTCTTTTCCCAATTGGAAAGTTGAAGGCGCTGAAGGTCCTTGGCGTATTGGTCCCAATCTCATGGTTGTTGTTCCAACTTCGACCACGGTAACGATGCACTACGGATATGTCCCGATTGATTGGATTTCGCTGTTCATTACACTCGGCGGAATTGTGGCGCTCATCTTTGTTGTCCGTGCTGGTCCGGTTGTAATGCCCGAGCCACGCAAGTTCTTTTCTCGCCGTCGACAAACCCTCGAACCTGATACCTCCGGTGGCGATAGCCCCGACCTCGATGGTTCAGATGATTCCATCGATCAGGTGCGCACCGAATGAACCGCCGGCGGGTTGAACTTGGGTCTGCCGCCATTGCTGGTGGAGTAATTGTGGCAATCGCTTTGTTGCGGTGGCAGCGAGGTCTGCTTCCTTTGCGTGCCGATCTTGATCTTCGACGCGAACGACCTCCGGCTCCTGGTCGTCAACGAGTGAGCGTCGTTATTCCAGCGTTCCGCGAAAGCGGTCGTATAGCGCACACGGTGAGGGAGATTCGCAGCACACTCACCGTTTGGGCGGGCCCCGATGGTCTCGAAATTATCGTGGTCGATGACGGTTCACCTGACGACACCGAGATGGAAGCAACGATGGCCGGAGCCGATCTCGTCATTCGTCACGAACATAATCGCGGAAAGGGTGCAGCGGTCCGCACTGGGTTGCTAGCCGCTAGTGGCCGTTGCGTTGTCTTCACCGATGCTGATCTTTCATACTCGCCCGATCAGATCCCGGAACTCGTCGAACGGATTGAACGCGGTTGGGATGTGGTTGTGGGCAGTCGCCGCCATACCGAAACCACCACGCTGGTAAGAGCGGGACATCTGCGTGAGGTTGGTGGGCGCATAATCAACCTTCTCACTCGAGCCGTCTTACTCGGGCAGTATCGCGACACCCAATGTGGACTCAAGGCATTTCGATCGGACGTTGCTCAACTCATCTTCTCTCACACATTTGTGAATGGTTTTGCGTTTGATGTTGAAGTGTTCCACTTGGTCGAGCGCTATCACCTGTCACTTACCGAGGTGCCAGTGCGAATTGAGAACTCCGGTCGATCCACGGTACGTGTTCTGCGAGATGGATTCCGACTTGTGCGCGACTTGTTCCGAGTTCGACAGTGGTCTGTCGAGGGTCGCTATGACCTCACTGCCAATGATTTGCTTTCAGTCGTACCCGAAGAACGCTTGACCGTGGCGGCGGCATCAGGTCCAGGGGGCCACCTCCACTAAGGTCGTGGGCCATGCCCGATACTCATTCCGCTTTTGGCGCCATCTTTAAGGCGTACGACATTCGCGGCACTGTTCCCGATCAAATTGATGCTCCAGTGATGGAACGTATTGGTGCCGCGTTTGCTCGGTTCGCCGCCGACACGACCGGAGCGACTTCTCTTCTCGTGGCCCACGATATGCGGCCATCGGGCCCTGAGTTTGCGCAGGCGTTTGCCGCCGGAGCGATCGCCCAGGGGGTCAGCGTTGTTCACCTCGGATTGGCTTCAACTGATCTACTTTTTTTTGCCTCAGGTCGGTTCGATATGCCAGGAGCGATGCTTACGGCATCGCACAATCCCGCGCAGTACAACGGCGTGAAGTTATGTCTCGCCGGCGCTCGGCCAATTGGTCTCGATACTGGACTTATCGAAATTCGTAACTCCTCCGAGGTTGGCCTAACCCCTGTCGCACTGCCGGGCGCGGTGTCTTCTCGAGACGATGCTTTAGGCCAATTCGTCAAACATGTGCACTCGTTTGTCAATGTTTCCGCACTGAAACCGTTGCGCGTCGTGGCCGATACGGCCAACGGGATGGGCGGCCTCACTGCCCCCGCCGTCTTCGAAGCACTCCCATTCGAACTTGATGTCCTGTTCGGTGAACTCGATGGAACATTCCCGAACCATCCTGCCGATCCGATACAGCCCGAGAACCTCCGCGATCTACAAGCTCGCGTCCTTGAGACGGGCGCCGATATTGGACTTGCTTTCGATGGGGACGCTGATCGGGTCTTCCTTGTGGACGATAAAGGCGAACTGGTTTCTGGTTCACTCACTACGGCAATTGTCGCTGATTCAATGCTCGCGAAGAACCCTGGTGAGATCGTTCTCCACAATCTCATCTGTTCAAAAGCAGTTGCTGAGGTAATTGCCGAGAGCGGTGGAACGCCAGTGCGTACACGCGTTGGTCACTCTTACATCAAGCAGGTCATGGCCGATACCGGAGCCTGTTTCGGCGGGGAACACTCGGGCCACTATTACTTCCGCGACAACTATCGGGCCGATTCCGGCATCATCGCGGCGCTAGTGGTACTTGAGGTAATGAGTGTCTCCGGCCAGCCTCTTTCGGAACTGCGTAGTCCTTTCGAGCGTTATTCCGCTTCGGGCGAACTCAATACCGAGGTTCCCGACCCTCTCGCGGTTATCGAACGTGTTGCGGAGGCTTTCGCGTCGGCCAATCAGGACCGACTCGATGGGCTCACCATCGACCTCACCGATGGACCGATGTCCGATCCTGCTGATCCATGGTGGTTCAACCTTCGCCCATCGAACACCGAACCATTGCTGCGTCTCAACCTTGAGGCGTCAGATCCCGAAACCTGTGCGCGCCATGTCGCCGAGATTCGTGCACTCATTGCTGACGCTGCGTCGGCCTAAAGGAGCATCATGTCCCTCGATCCGCAACTCCTCGAAATTCTTGCTTGTCCATCCGATAAGGGGCCGCTTTTCTATGTGGTCGACGAAGATATTCTGTATAACCCGCGTCTTCAACGCTCTTATTCAGTAAAGGATGACATCCCGATCATGCTCATTGACGAAGCGCAGTCGGTCGATCAGGCCGAACACGATCGTTTGATTGCCAAGATTGACGCTCAGGGAATTCACCCTACGTTTGAGGCCTGATCAATGATCCTTGATTCCTTGGGGATGTTTGATGCTGCAGCAGCATTCCCCGAATTAATGGGCATCGCTGCGCACACCACGCGCTCGGTACTTGCTGATGCAGTGCTACCTCATCATGACGAAGTGGCCAATGTTGTTCTCATTGGCATCGGAACAGCGGGGGATGCCGGTGCGCTTGTGCTTGAAGCGACCGGACCAACCTTGCCTATACCGATCGTGGTTCATCGAGAGTATGGCGTCCCGAACTTTGTGGATGGTTCCTCGCTCGTTATTGCGTTGTCATTCGATGGAGACACCGCCGAGACAGTTGAAGCGGTCCAGAATGCACTGGCCGACGGAGCGCACGTTGTGTGTGTGTCGGGAGGCGGCGAACTTGAACGCCTTGCCGAGAGCGAAGGTCTTATTCACTTACCGGTCGTAGCGGGCGCTCCGGTGGCGCGTGCGGCCATCGGCGTTATGTCAGTACCTGTACTGGTGTTGTTCGATCGACTTGGTTTGTATCCGGGTGCCGATGCCTGGATCGCTGCTGCCATCGAACAAACCACTCGCCGGCGAGATGCTCTCATTGCCGAGGACAACCTCTCCCGGCGACTCGCACACAAACTTGGCCGTATGTTCCCAATTATTTACGGCGGTAACGGCCCCGGCGGAATGGCTGCTTCATTTTGGAAGACCCAGTTCAACGAGAACGCAAAAGTTGCCGCGTTTGCGAATCAAGCTCCCGAACTTACGCATACGGAAATTGTGGGTTGGGGGCAAGACGGCGACGTGACTCGTCAGATCTTCCAGGTGTTTATGCTCCGCCACGATTTCGAACATCCTCTGGTCTCGGCCCGGCTCGATGTTGTCGACGAAATCCTCGACGAGGTAGTCGGTGGAGTGCATCGGGTGGATGCGGAAGGCGATGGCCTCCTGGCTCAGCTTTTTGATTTGGTGCTCATTGGGCAGTTTGCGTCGTTGCATGCTGCGGTGGAACAGGGCGTCGACCCTGGGCCTGTTCCAATTGTCGACACCATTGCCTCCCGTGTTGGCGAGCTCTGAGCCTCTATACTCATTACGGGCTGATCGAAGGGTCAGAGGGCCACAGCCCAAATTGGTTTTCTGGTTTTTCTTTGTGCCTCGTTGGCGATGCCATTGATCTGTTTGTACGCCCTCTTCTGTTCGCACCCCATTATTGAGGATTCCTTATGACCCTGACCGCTGACGTCGCCATTTCCGGCATCGACTACAAAGTCGCCGACCTTTCGCTTGCTGGCTTCGGCCGCAAAGAGATGCAACTGGCGGAGCATGAAATGCCCGGACTTATGTCGCTGCGTGCCGAATACTTCGACAGCCAGCCACTTTTTGGAGCTCGGATTACTGGTTCGCTGCATATGACCATCCAAACTGCGGTACTCATCGAGACGCTTACTTGTCTTGGTGCGCAAGTGCGGTGGGCAAGTTGCAATATTTTCTCAACCCAAGATCACGCTGCCGCGGCCATTGTTGTTGGCCCGGAAGGCACCATAGAAAACCCCAAGGGTGTTCCGGTGTTCGCATGGAAGGGTGAAAGCCTTGAGGATTACTGGTGGTGCACCGAGCAGGTACTGCGGTGGCCCGATGGCGGCGGCCCCAACATGATTCTTGACGACGGCGGTGACGCCACTCATTTAGTCCATAAGGGCGTTGAGTATGAGCGCACCGGCGTTGTTCCCGAGACCACCGAAGAGGACTCAGAAGAATGGGCAGTGGTGCTCGAGGTTCTTCGTCGCACTGTCGCAAATGAGCCCCAACTTTGGCACGGCATTTCGGCGGCCATTCAAGGCGTCACCGAGGAAACAACCACGGGTGTGCATCGTCTGTATCAAATGCAAGAAGCAGGCCAACTTCTGTTCCCGGCAATCAACGTCAACGATTCGGTCACAAAGTCAAAGTTCGACAACCTCTACGGATGCCGCCACAGCCTTATCGACGGTCTCAATCGCGCTACCGATGTCATGATCGGCGGCAAGGTGGCCCTCGTTTGCGGGTTCGGCGACGTAGGCAAAGGCTGCGCTGCTTCTCTGCGAGGTCAGGGTGCGCGCGTCATCATTACTGAAATCGATCCGATCAACGCGCTGCAGGCGGCAATGGAGGGCTATCAAGTAGCTCGTCTCGAGGAAGTTCTCGACACGGTGGACATCTATGTCACCGCAACTGGAAACTTCAATGTCATCACCGCCGAGCACATGGCTCGTATGAAGCATCAAGCCATCGTTTCCAACATCGGTCATTTCGATAATGAAATTGACATGGCTGGCTTGAAGAAGATGAGCGATGTTCAAAAAGTCAATATCAAGCCGCAGGTCGATGAGTACGTTTTCCCCGATGGGCATTCGGTCATTGTTTTGGCCGAAGGTCGACTCATGAATCTTGGTTGCGCTACTGGTCACCCCAGTTTCGTGATGTCGAACTCGTTTTCGAACCAGGTCATTGCGCAAATTGAGCTCTTTGGGCATCGTGACTTCTACGAGAACCGCGTCTACACGCTGCCGAAGCACCTCGACGAAAAGGTTGCCTTCCTGCATCTGGATGCGCTTGGAGTGAAACTCACGAAGCTCACCGAAGAGCAGGCCTCGTATCTCGGCCTGCCAATTACCGGTCCGTTCAAGTCCGATCACTACCGTTACTGACGCCTAGAGCGTTCGCCGCTACAAGGGGGAGTCATGGACAACTTAGAAGGCAAAGTTGCTGTCATCACTGGTGCTGCAAGTGGCATTGGTTTAGCGATGGCGCAGGCTTTTGGTGCGGAAGGCATGAAGTTGGTGCTGGCCGACATTGAGGCGCCTGCTCTTGAGGCGGCGGCAAATGCACTTCCTGCTGCTATCAAACGGGTCACCGTTGTTTGCGATGTTTCCAAAGGGGAGCAGATCGAAGCGTTGAGGGCCACGGCTCTCGATGCGTTCGGTGCGGTGCACCTTGTGTGCAACAACGCAGGGGTAGGCGGCGGTGGATCGAGCGCCGATATCAACATCGACGACTGGAAATGGGTTATCGATGTGGATCTGTGGAGCGTCATCCACGGTGTGCGAGTTTTCTTACCCGGGCTTCTTGAACAAGGTGAAGGCCACATCGTGAACACCGCTTCGGTGGCCGGTTTGTTCTCCGCTCCTTTTATGGGCCCTTACAACATTGCGAAATACGGGGTCGTCGCATTGTCGGAAACCATGCGAAGCGAAATGGCGTTGATGCAGGCGCCCGTCGGGGTGTCGGTATTATGTCCCTCGTGGGTGAAGACCAATATCGCCAGTTCGGTAAGAAATAAACCCGGTGCTTCGCCCGAAGAAGTCGATGCTCTCACCGAGATCGTCAAGCCATTCCTCGAAAAGGGCCTCGAGCCCGCCGAGGTGGCGGATGCAGTCGTTGCCGCCGTGAAGGCCAATCAGTTTTGGATCATCACCCACGAGGACACCAACGCTGCAGTCTCAATGCGAGCGAATTCGATCATCGAGCGAACCGATCCGCCCAACTTGATGCACTAGTGGCAACGAGGCCAATGCCTCATTTCATCAGGTCAACGAGCTCGTAGTTTCTCTAGATGCGTATTGCTCGTTTTCGTCACTATTTTGAGCCGTGGTTTCCTGTTGAATGTGCAGGATGCGGGGCCGCCGGATCATCGCCCTGTTCAATATGTCTTCACCGGTTTCAGCCGGCTCCAACTGGTCTTGTGCCAAGCGGCCTCGACTCTTTTGGGGCACTGGTCCGTTACGACGATGTGGTGAGGCCCTTTATTCTTGCCCTCAAGAGCGATGGCGATGAGTCGCTGCTGGCCCTTCTGGCCGGGCCACTTGCAGAGTTGCTCCCATCGAACGGTTCAGGGCCGTTCGCCGTGACATGGGCTCCGACTAGCGATCGGCGTCGTCGGGAACGAGGGTTCGACCAAGCGCAACTGATCGCCGTCAGCGTTGGTCAAGTGCTTGGCCAACGAGCCCACTCCTTACTGAAGCGGCGTCCAGGACCACCTCAAACCGGACAAGACCGCCGTCACCGGCTTGAAGGAGTGGTATTTGAGCCTCGTAAAGCAGTGACTGGTTTGGTGGTGTTGTGCGACGACGTTGTCACCACGGGGGCAACTCTCTCGGCCGCCGCCTGGGCCCTCAAGCGCTCTGGGGCTGCTTCTGTTCACGGTCTCGCTATCGCTCGTACACCTTGATTGCGAAGTCGAACGCGTCCTGAACCAAACCCCGTGGGGGCATTAGTAGGCTTGGCCCCCTTATGGGTGTCCTCGATAAAATTCTCCGTGTTGGCGAAGGCAAGAAGGTCCGCGCTATTCAGGCGCTGGTTCCAGAGATCAATGCCTTGGAATCCGAAACCGAGGCACTTTCCGACGCCGCGCTGGCCCACCGAACCATTGAGTTCCGAGAGCAACTCGCTAATGGTGCCGATCTCGACGACGTTCTGATCGAGGCTTTCGCGGTTGTTCGAGAAGCCTCACGTCGTGAAATCGATCAACGTCACTTTGACGTGCAACTCATGGGTGGTGCCGCTTTGCATTTCGGTTGGGTTGCCGAAATGAAGACCGGCGAAGGAAAGACCCTCGTCTCCACTCTGCCGGTCTATCTCAATGCGCTGGCGGGGAAGGGCGTTCATATCGTCACCGTGAACGATTATTTGGCAACGCGCGACTCCGAATGGATGGGGCGTATTCATCGCCGTTTGGGTCTTTCCGTTGGCCTCGTTATTCCCGGTCAGTTCGATCCCGCCTATAAGCGCGAGCAGTACGCCGCTGACATCACTTACGGCACGAACAATGAATTTGGCTTCGATTACCTGCGCGACAACATGGCAATGAGTCGAGCTGAACAGGTGCAACGCGCTCCATTCTTCTGCATCGTCGATGAAGTCGATTCGATCCTTATCGACGAATCGCGCACGCCTCTTATTATTTCGGGCCGTGTCGCCGATGCGGCCAAGATGTATTACCAATTCGCCTCGATCGTTCGAGGCCTCAAATCCGAAGAGCATTACGACGTCGATGAAGAAAAGCGCACTGTTGCGCCTACCGATGCCGGGGTGGAAGCAATCGAGCGTGCGCTTGGTGTCGACAATATGTATGACGAGGTTTCACAGAACCTCGTGCATCAACTTCAAGCGGCTCTGCGCGCCAAAGAATTGTTTAAGCGCGACAAGGACTACGTGGTTCAAAACGGTCAAGTGAAGATCGTCGACGAATTCACTGGTCGCATTCTGGAAGGTCGTCGTTGGTCTGAAGGCCTGCATCAGGCCGTCGAAGCAAAAGAAGGCGTGAAGATCGAAGAGGAAAACCAGACTCTCGCTACGGTCACCCTTCAGAACTACTTCCGCATGTACCCGAAGTTGGCGGGCATGACCGGTACGGCAGAAACCGAAGCCTCCGAATTTCTCGGCACCTACAACTTGCACGTGGTTCCGATTCCACCTCATCGCCCGCTACTTCGCGAGGATTGCGGCGACCTCATTTACAAGTCCGAAGACGCGAAGTTCAATGCGGTGGTCGAAGATATTTTCGAACGCAGCGAGGTTGGGCAACCAGTGCTCGTCGGCACCATCTCTGTAGCAAAATCCGAAAAGTTGTCCCGTTTTCTCAACAAGCGAGGCGTGCAGCACGAGGTTCTCAACGCAAAGTTGCACTTTCGTGAAGCAGACATCGTGGCGCAGGCCGGTCGTTTGGGTGCGGTCACGGTTGCCACCAACATGGCTGGTCGTGGCGTCGACATTATTCTGGGTGGAAATCCTGAGGCGTTGGCCGCAGGAGATCTTGCCGCCGAGGGACTCGACCCTGCTTCCGAGGAAGGCATCGCTCGTCTCGCTGAACTCATTGCAGTCCACGAACCCGAATGCCGTGAAGGTCGCGAGAAAGTTCGTGAACTCGGAGGGCTTTACGTTCTTGGCACCGAACGACATGAAAGTCGCCGAATCGATAATCAGCTTCGAGGGCGTTCTGGCCGCCAGGGCGATCCTGGAGAAAGCCGTTTCTATCTTTCTCTTGAGGACGACCTCATGCGGCTTTTTGCCACCGGGGCCATGAACTGGGTGATGGGGAAAACGCTTGAAGACGATGTTCCGATCGAAGCGAAGATGGTGAGCAAAGCCATCGAGCGAGCACAGAACACTGTCGAACAGCGCAATGCTGAAATCCGTAAGAATGTTTTGAAATACGACGAGGTTATGAACGAACAGCGCAAAGTTATTTATGCGCGACGCGATCAGATTCTCGATGATGCCGATCTACGCGAAGAGGCAATGGGGTACCTTGCCGAAGCGGTCGATGGTGCCATTTCCACTTTTTGCGTGAGCGAGGAAAACGACGAATGGGATCTCCGTGGTCTTCACGCCGATCTCGCCGCAATGTGGCCCACAAAGTTGCACGAGTTGGATTTCGGTCACGCACCCACTACCGATGACCTCTATGAAATGGTCATGGGCGAAGCCACTGCTTATTACGAAGGCCGAGAAGAAGAGTTTGGCTCGGACGCCATGCGCGAGGTCGAGCGTCAGGTCATGCTACGCATCATCGATCAGAAATGGCGCGAGCACCTTTACGAAATGGATTACCTGCAAGAGGGCATCAACCTTCGAGCAATGGGGCAGAAGGATCCGCTCATCGAGTGGCAGCGCGAGGGCTTCGAAATGTTTGGTTCGATGATGAAAGCCATCGCTACCGATTTCGTTACCTATGTCATGCATGCGCAAGTGACCATTACCGAGAAGGTGGACGCTGGTGCGCCTCTGATCGGAAACTTTGAGTACACCGCTCCTGCCGATCCAAGCGAATCCGGTTCGAACATGCAAGAAGCGGCCCGTGCCCAGGCGCTCCTCGAAGGTGCGGAGTTGACCTTTGGCGATGAAGAGATCGTGAATAGCCCACTTGTAAAGAGCGAGTTCGATAAGACCCCTCGTAACGCTTCTTGTCCTTGTGGTTCAGGCAAGAAGTTCAAACTTTGCCACGGGGCTTGAGGCTCCCCGATGAGAGACTTTTCTGATCAGATCGACGCGCTTCGGCAACGGGTCGAAGAAGCTCGTGTCTATCTGCGTATCGAAGAGTTACTTGCCAATCGTCCACAACTGGAGATCGAAGCGAGCCGCCCCGATCTTTGGGATGACGCCGATCTTGCCCGCAAAGTAACCGGCGAACTTTCGGCGTGCATCGAAGATATCGAGCTCTACGAACTACTTCTGTCGCGAGTCGAAGACACCCAGACTCTTTACGAACTTGGTAGGGAAGAAAGTGACGATTCTGTAGAAGCTGAAGTACAAGATGCAATGGGCGCTCTCGAATCAGATCTAGGAGAGTTGGAGCTGCGAGCGTTGTTCACCGGAGAACACGACGAATGCAACGCCATTTGCGAGATCCAATCAGGTGAAGGCGGGGCCGATGCCCAGGACTGGGCCAACATGCTTCTGCGGATGTTCCTTCGCTGGAGTGAAAAGCGCGGATTCGATGTAGAGCTTGACGAAGTATCTGCGGGTAACGAAGCCGGTATTTCGTCTGCGACCTTCCTCGTGAACGGTCGTCATGCCTACGGTCGTCTTCGCTCCGAACACGGTGTCCATCGCCTTGTTCGAATCTCGCCGTTTAATGCCCAGGGCAAACGGCAGACCGCCTTTGCTGCGTTGAAGGTCACTCCATTCCTTGAGGATGTTCCCGATATTGAGATCGACGAAAAGGATCTTCGTATCGATACGTATCGCTCCTCGGGTGCCGGCGGCCAGCATGTCAACGTCACCGATTCAGCGGTGCGTATTACCCATCTTCCTACTGGTGTCGTTACTTCCTGCCAGAACGAGCGCAGTCAGCATCAGAACAAGGACCGAGCCATGCAGATCCTTCGGGCAAAGTTGGCGGAGCGACAGCGTGAAGAGCGTCTGGCTGAACTTTCCTCCATTCGCGGTGTGCAGCGTTCGGTCGGCTTTGGCAGTCAGATTCGGTCCTATGTGCTTCAGCCCTATCAGATGGTCAAAGATCTTCGTTCGGGACATGAAAGTGGCAATGTCGACTCCATACTCGACGGTGATCTCGATGGATTCATGGAGTCCTATCTGCGCTGGGAACGCAGTGGCGCCGAGACTGCGGGCGAATAGCGCCTACGCGAGTTCCACAAGTTGTAGTGACTCTGCAGTGAAATAGTCGAGTTGTCCGTCGGGCATGAGAAGCATCCGATCCGGGGAGAGCGCCTCGACAAATTCCAGGTCATGGCTAACGATGATCATCGTGCCGGGCCATGCAGCAAGCGCCTCACCGGTAGCGGTTCGCGACATCGGATCAAGGTTGTTCGTGGGTTCATCAAGAAGCAGCAAATTATGCTTTCCTGCGACAAGTTGCGCCAAGGCTAATTTCGTTTTTTCTCCGCCGGAAAGTGTTCCTGCGTCCTGAAATACTTTGTCGCCAGAAAGCCCGAACATGCCCATAAGTGAGCGCAGTGCTTCGTCGCCAAGTTCAGAATCGCGTCGCATGTGGTCAAGGAGCGATATCCCATCCTCAATCCCTTCATGCTCCTGCGCGTAATAGCCCGCAGAAACATTTAATCCGAGTTCCACCGAGCCCATATCGGGTTCGGTGGTTCCGGCCAGGAGCTTGAGAAGACTTGTCTTGCCGGCACCATTGAGACCCATGACGAGTAGACGCTCGCCGCGGCCAACATCGAAATTCACATCGGCGAAAACATCGACAGCACCGTAACTCTTCCAAAGTTCGGTGGCGGTCAGCACGGTGCGCCCACATGTGGGCGGCGGAGGGAACCGCAGCGCGAGGGTTCGCTTGGCCGCGGGCGCATCAACCTTGGTGGCCCTAATTCGCTCGGCACGATTGTCGAGATTCTTTGCGACACGAGCACGTTTGGCAGTTTGTCCACGCATGGAATCGGCCATTGTGCTGAGTCGCTTGATTTCGCTCTCTTGCCGCTCGGCCATTTTGGTCAGTCGTTCCTCGTCGCGTTCCCTGGCTACGAGGTATTGGCTGTAGCTCCCGCGGTACTCAACAATTTCACCGGTGGCCTCTTCGGCTTCACGATCGAGATGAACGACTCGGGTAATTGCTTCATCGAGGAGGTCGAGGTCGTGGCTAATCACCATGAGCGCTCCGCGGTATGAACGAAGGAACGACAGAAGCCAATCTCGTGCGTCGGCATCGAGATGGTTGGTGGGTTCATCAAGCAGCAGCATGTCGCTGCCCGCAAAAAGGATGCGAGCGAGTTCGAGTCGACGACGTTCGCCACCGGAGAGGGCGCCAATATGAAGGTCGAGGCGATCCGATTTCAGTCCGAGGCCATCGACGAGGCGACGAGCCTCCGATTCGGCGGCATACCCTCCATTGATTTCAAACCGTTCTTGTGCGTCGGTGAAACGACTGATGTTCCGATCCGATGCATCAGTCTCGAGGGCAACTCGTAGCCGGTCGAGCTCAACGGCAGCTTCGGCCAGACCTCGGCCTGAAAGGACGTGGTCAAGACATCGGGTCTCATCGGAAACACGATCTCTTCGAGGATCCTGAGAGAGGTAACCGGTGGCCCCGGTTCGTTCAACGACTCCAGATTTCGCTCGGTCAGCACCGCCCAAAACCCGGAACAAGGTGGTCTTCCCGGCGCCGTTTCGACCAACGAGACCTACCTTTTCCCCACCACGAATCTGGAAAGTGGCTCCATCAACGATGGTCTTCGCGCCGATTTCGACGACGAGGTCACGAACGATCAGCACTGCTCTAGTCAATCATCACTTGAAGGGTCTGAAATACGTCGATGGATTTAGGCTCGGGGCGGAGGCGGGCCGATGAAAATTGCCACTGGGTCGCCTTTGCGGCGAGCGCTTTCGACCCGGTTGAGAAGTTCCTGGTCGATGCCATCGAGGTAGAGGGCGTCTTTATCCACGTTGCCAGTTCCGTTGGTGAGTGCTTCGGCAAGATCGAGACGTTGAGCAGCGATGAACTGCTCTTGGAGTTTTACCTCGTCGGCGAAGAACTCCTTTCGTTCCTCCTCGGTAAGCGGATCCCACATTCCGACGTATCTCATTGTCGGATCTCGCTGAAATTCCGCGATTGTGTCGGCATTGACAATCCAAACCGTGGCGACGGGTGTCCGGTTGGCGATCGAGCGGAAATCGCCGAGTCGGTAGGCGATGTCGTCTGGGGCAACAATCTGAATCCCGTTGCTCTCTAGTGCGTAGCGAACGCCGTCGCCGTAGTCACCGCGAACTGAGCCAATGGAACGAACAAGTACAGGTCCAGATTCGTTAAGGGTTGCGATGGTTTGGGGAAGGAAGTTACCGAGTACTGCGCTGGCTGAAGAATTAGGTGCTGCAGTTCGGTGTGCTGCGGCGACAACGGGTCGGACTGATTGCAGTGTTGTGAAGAACGCAAACGCAGTGAGGACCGTAGATGTAATTTTTCGATTTCTTGTCGTTCGGAGTACGACTTGCAAGGAGGAAAAAAGTGTCCAGCTAATTGAGAGCCACCATAAACATGCGATGACCCACCACCAACGAGTGATCCAGTCGTAGAGTGGACCAACGACTTGTGCGGTAGCGATGAATCCTGCGAATGCGGCGGCAACGGCCAGGACTTGGAGTCGAAGTGGACTGACGAGCTTTAGCCGGACGGCAATAACCACAGCGATCAACATGGCAACGAGGGGGACGAAGAGTGACGAGAGACTCGCCCCAATGATCGCTCCGGTGGAATCGGCAAGTTCCTGTTGGCTGAGCCACGGGGCTTGAGGTAGCGCAAGTTGAAGGGCGGAAAGATGGAACGCAGAACCGAAGCCCGCTTTCGCTTCTCCGGGACTGATGAAATACGAAATGATGGCACCCAAATTTCTCGATCCAAAAAATTGGTCGAGCAGTACTGGCAACCAGGAAATAATTGCGACAAGCCCGGTCACGGCGATGAGGGCTACTCGCGCTTTTCCCACTGGGAATTTTGTTGATGGCGAACGTTGACGCCAAATAATCACCGCGGTTGTCGCCGAAACGAAGACAAGAATTGGCAGATAACCAATATGGCTCTCGAGTTCGAACGAGAACACGAAAATCGCGAAGGGAAGCATCCACCAATCGCCCTCTGTCAAGGACCACGCGAGCAGCACAAAGAGCGCGAGTGGCAGCAATGTGATGTAGGGATTCCAAGGATCGCGAATCATTTGAGGGCCCATGGCATGGAACAGAAGCGCGATTGCACCCATCGTTAGTGCAACAAATGGAAGCCGCCCGCGTCGCCAGGCCACTGCACCTATCGAAGCAACACATAGGGCGTTCAGAAACGCGCTTGCCGCAAGAACAGATTCGGGTCGGTTTCCAAACAGGTGATAGGGGCCGGCAAGGAGCCAGTACATAAGTGGCCCGGGGTGATTCCACCCGAAGCGCGAATAGGGGCCTAAGAGAGGCGTGTGGCTTCCGACGTCTTCGACACGCAGAGTGAGGACTGCCCAGTCGCCGGTGGGGTGCCAGACCAGGTTGAGAGCGGACCGTCCGGCTTCGAGCACTGGCCAGATAACGAGGCCAACTAGTACAACCGACGCGATGACTGATGCGATCCACCACGGATCACGAAATCGGGAAACCTGAAGTGATCCATCGACCATGGACGGGTCCTCATCCATTGTCGTACTTGTGGTCACGTCGCACCACGGTAGTGGGGCTGGTCAGGTTCTTCGGGCCGGGGGACTCCGTTTCCCGGATCTGAAATGCCGCCTTCCGGATGGCGCTGCGTGTGTCTTTGACTTTGCGATTATCCGTTGATGTCCCTGAGGAAGCGCTCAGGTGAATTGACACATGTATCGAGCGGAATAGGCATTGCGGACTTAGATGTCGTCGGGGTCGTACTCGCCAGCTTCGTAGCGTCGGCGCCGGCTCATCTGTGCCGCGAATGCCATGACCAGAACAACAGCAAGAGCGGCAAAGATCAGAACAAGGATCATGGGTTCATCGTAGGCGGACGCTGGGGGTCATGGGCGATTAGGGGTGCTTAGGGGCGAAGTGAGCGTCCGATAATCTCTTTCATAATCTCGGTGGTGCCGCCATAAATGGTTTGAATGCGGGTATCGAGGTAGGCGCGAGCGATGGGGTACTCGATCATGTAGCCGTAGCCTCCGTGTAACTGCACGCAGTGGTCGACGACTCGTTTCTGCAACTCAGTTGTCCACCACTTGGCCATTGCTGCTTCCTCAACAGTGAGCTCCTTAGCGTTGAGCGCTTCAATACATCGATCAAGGAAGACCTCTGCAATTTCAATTTCTGTCGCCATCTCGGCGAGGACGAAGCGAGAATTTTGGAACGCGGCAATGGGCTGCCCAAACGCTGTACGTTCGTGGGTGTACTCGAGTGTCCAGCGAAGGGCCTGACGGCTTGCGGCAACGGCGCCAACGGCAATAGACAACCGCTCTTGCGGGAGATTATCGACGAGATGAATGAAGCCCATTCCCTCGTTACCGAGAAGGTTCGCGGCCGGAACTCGGGCATCAGCGAAGAAAAGTTCGGCAGTGTCCTGCGCGTGCAACCCAATTTTTTCTAGGTTACGACCTCGCTCGAAACCGGGGGTATCGCGTTCGACGACAAGAAGACTCATCCCCTTGTGGCGCTCTTTCGGATCAGTCTTGAGCGCGACAATGACGAGGTCGGCATTGATTCCATTAGTGATGAACGTCTTTGCTCCATTCACGATGTAATAGTCGCCATCGCTAACAGCGTTCGTTGACATTGAGGCGAGATCGGAACCAATTGCTGGCTCTGTCATCGCAATTGCGGTGATGAGTTCGCCTGAGCAGATTTGTGGAAGCCAACGGCGTTTTTGTTCCTCGTTGGCGAGCGAAAGGAAATAGGGCAAACAAATATCGTTATGGAGTGTGATTCCAATTCCGGCTGATGTCATGCCTGAATAGGCAAACTCTTCTCCCAGAACTGCGTTGTAGCCAAAATCTTCGATACCGCCCCCGCCAAACTGCTCGGGAGCATCCATTCCCAGGAACCCTGCTGCGCCTGCCGCGAGGAACATCGAGCGATCAACGATTCCCTCGCGCTCCCACCGATCGAAGTGGGGAGCTACTTCTCGTTCTATGAACGTTCGAACCGACCGACGGAAAAGTTCGTGATCCTCAGTGAAGAGAGTTCTGCGCATTTTCCGATCGTAGGGGAATCGGGGTTGTAATTCTCAGGATGTGAGGATGAAACTGGCGATGATTGAGGCCAACTGAGGGCCTTGGTCTTCCTGAAGGAAATGTCCGGCTCCTTCGATTGTTACGTGGGGCTGACCGAACGCTCCCGGGATTTTGAACTGGAACGCTCGTTCGCCGCCAGCGGTAACAGGATCCCGGTCAGAAAATGCGGTGAGGGTGGGACGCCCAAAGGTTTCGAGGACTACCCAAGCGTCACGGTTGGCTTGTGCAGCTGGGTCATCGGGATACGCCGGCACCAACGTTGGCAGAATGCGCGCTGCTTCTTTATAGGACTCATCGGGAAATGGTGCGTCGTAGCCGGCGATGACCTCGGGGGAGAGATCCGTTGTTGTCGCGCCATTGATGATCGCTCCAACAGGAAACTCGGGGATCGATTGCGAGAATTCTCGCCACTTCAGGAAGCTATCGGTTGGTTCTCGATCGCCAGTGTTGAGACCAGTATTCGCAACGATAATCCGTGAGAAACGGTCAACGTTCTCGGCGACAACTCGCAATCCAATAAGCCCGCCCCAGTCCTGGCCAAAGAAATTAATGTTGTTGAGTTGCAGTTGCTCAAGAAGTGCATCTCGCATCCATTCAACGTGACGAGCGTAGATGTGGTCCGAACGAAGCACAGGTTTGTCCGAGCGACCGAAACCAACGAGGTCAGGGGCAATACACCGAAACCCGGAAGCCACGAGTGTGGGAATCATTTTCCGATACAGAAAGCACCAACTCGGCTCACCGTGCATGAGTAACACCAGTGGACCATCGGTGGGTCCTTCGTCGAGGTAGTGCACTCGTATCGACCGTTCACCGCTATCGGGGTCGACAACATGAAGGTACCGGGGTGTGAAAGGAAAATCAGGAAGATCAGCGAATCGCTCTTCGGGAGTGCGTAGGAGTTCCACGATGTTCCTCTCCGTTGCTTGGGGTGATTCTGTCAGGTCACGCGACGAAGGGTCGTTGATGGTCTACAGTTCGCAATGAACACGGGAGTCCGGAAGGCCGGGCTGAGAGGGGGGAGCCGATCTCCCCCGACCGTTGCACCTGATCCGGGTCATGCCGGCGAAGGAAGTTTCGGTTCACACATTTGTTGTGCTCGTTCGTTTCGTATCCGAACGGTCAAGCGATGATTGAAAACCCCCCCGATAGCGCTGAACCCATGGTTGCTCTTGTGGTGTTCGGTGGTGCAGATGCTGATCTTGCGCAACTTGCGCAGCTTTCAGCCAATGCAGAATTCGTTGTTGCTGCGGATTCTGGGGCCCATTACGCGGTTGCTGCCGGCATTGAAATTGATCTCCTTGTCGGTGACCTCGACTCGATTGATCCAGTTGTACTCGCCGACATCGAGAAGGCTGGCGCCCGAGTCGAGCGCCACCGCATCGATAAGGATGCAACCGATCTTGAACTCGCTATAAACGCAGCGGTGGTGCATGGGGCCACGAAAATCTTTGTGGTGGGAGGTCACGGCGGTCGGGTCGACCATTCAGTTGCCAATTTCCTCATCATCACTTCGCCGGCACTTGCTCACGTCGAAATCCACGCAGTGATTGATTCTGCTCAGGTGTCTGTAGTTCACGGGGGTTGCGCCACAACATTTAAAGGCGCACCCGGCGATGTTGTGACGATCCTCCCTCTCCATGGTGATGCCCATGGCATCCGAACAGTTGGACTCGAATATCCCCTCAATGGCGACATGCTCGTTACCGGGACAACGCGGGGAGTGAGCAATGTGATGCTCGACACACAGGCAACAGTGTCGCTCGAAAGCGGAGTCATTGCCGTGGTGCGACCAGCAACCGATTTCCCTCAACAAGGTATGGAGAAATGATAATGAAACGAATTTTTTTCACGACGGCAGTTCTTGGCCTGCTTCTTTTACTTTCAGCTTGCGGTTCCAGTACCTCTTCGCAAACTGCTGAAGAAGTGATTGGACCAGTTGTGGTGAATGGTCAACTCAAGCGATTTGATGCGCCGACCACGATCAAGGTGGTCACACACAGTTCCTTCGCTGTGTCGCAGTCGGTTCTTGACGAGTTCGAAGCGCAGACAAATGTCAAAGTTGAATTGGTGCAGCAAGGCGATGCGGTTGCTATGACAAACGCGGCCATTCTCACCGCGGGCAATCCTGTTGGTGACGTTCTCTTTGGCATTGATGAAAATCTTCTTGGTTCGGTCACTGATGCAAATCTGCTCATTCCGTTCACACCGCAAGGAATTTCTGGGGTTTCGCCCGAGTTCATTCTCGGCCCGAAAGGATTAGTCACTCCAATCGATCACGGTGATGTCTGTGTGAATTTCGATCGGAACGGGCTTGGGAAGAGTGGTGCAGCAATTCCTGCAACTTTTAATGATCTCTTGGATCCTCAATTGAAAAATGATTTCGTGGTCCAGGATCCGACTGCTTCAACGCCTGGTCTGGCGTTCATGCTGGCAACAATCGCGTGGTTTGGTGGCGGTGACGATGTCACCGCAAACGCACCGTGGTTGCAATATTGGAAGCAACTGAAGTCCAATGGCGTGAAGATCGCCGATGGATGGGAGTCGGCCTATTACGGAGACTTCTCCGGTGGCAGCGGAAAAGGTGATCGTCCACTTGTCGTCAGTTATGCCTCCAGCCCACCCGCTGAAATAACAGACACTTCACTAGCGGTTGACGAGACTCCGACAGGCGTTGTTACCTCCACCTGTTACCGCCAAACCGAATTTGCGGGAGTGTTAGCAGGGTCGAATCACCCTGAAGAAGCGGCTGCATTTATTGAGTTCATGCTGAGTCCGGTATTTCAGGAAGATATGCCCGGTCAGATGTATGTCTTTCCAGTGGTGGAAGGAACTCCGTTACCCGAGATTTTTGCCAAATACACAGTTCCGGTTGCGCAGCCTCTTTCCCTTCCGTATGAAGAGGTTTCTGCGAATCGCGATCGTTGGGTGAAGCAATGGTCAGCTCTGTTCCGCTGATTTATTCAGCACCGCAATCCCGGAAGCGGACGCCACGCCTCTCGTGGCGGGCGTTCGCAGCTGTCCCGCCATTAGCGTTTCTCCTGATCTTCTTTGTCTGGCCTGTGGTGGCGATCATTGCTCGCGGACTTTGGCCTAATGGTCAGTTGAACCTCTCGGCGTTCGGCGAGGTGTTGTCCGACCCTTCAATACGGCGAGTGCTTTGGTTTACGTTGTGGGAGTCGGTGGCATCAACAGTGCTTTGTGTTGCGGTTGCGTTGCCCGGCGCCGCTTTGTTTGCGCGTTACCGCTTCCGAGGCAAGCGATTGCTGTGGTCGGCGCTCTTGGTGCCATTTGTGCTTCCCACTGTTGTTGTTGCGGTTTCCATGCTGGGACTGTTCGGTGGTCGTGGTGTTGTGGGCATCGATTTGTCGGGCACGGTCTGGTTAGTCCTGATCGCCCACGTCTATTTTAATTATGCAGTTGTTGTGCGAACGGTGGGATCTACTTGGTCCACGATTGACCCTCGATTCGAAGACTCGGCCCGCACGCTTGGCGCTACGCCATGGCAGGTATTCACCAGAATTGTTTGGCCACTCATTCGTTCGTCGGTAGCGGCGGCAGCGTCAATAGTTTTTCTCTTCAGTTTCACTTCTTTTGGAATCGTCATGATTTTGGGTGGGGTGCGAAATCGAACGATTGAAGTTGAGATTTATGACCAGACGGCGAAGTTTCTGCGGCTTGATAGCGCGGCGGTCCTCGCAATTGTTCAATTACTGGCGGTGATAACGATCCTTTTGTGGTTCGGCCGCAGCCAGAGGCGTCGGGCAGTTGTCTTTGATCAACGATCTGCAGTGGAAACTGCTCACCCGCCGCTCAACGTTCGACAGCGGTTTTTCGTGGCGAGCAATGTCTTGTTCATTGTGATCTTTCTTGGCGCGCCACTTTTGGTTTTGTTCATACGGTCCTTCTCAACACCCACTGGTTGGAGTTTCGCGTTCTATCAGGCTTTAGGTGACAGTCGAGGTGGCTCAACCTCGTTCGTTCCTCCTTTGGACGCAGTAGGGAACTCATTGACCTATGCGCTGTTAGCAACGGTCATTACTGTCATCTTGGGTTTGTGTGCGGCGTTGGCGATCACCGGAACGGGGAGTAAGAAATCTCGATCGGCGCGTTGGGCCGACACGTTCATGATGATTCCGTTAGGTACATCGGCGGTCACGGTTGGTTTTGGTTTCCTGATCGTGTTCGATGAACCGCCATTAAATTTGCGGTCCTCGATGTGGATGATTCCCATTGCACACGCGATTGTTGCCCTTCCATTTGTGGTTCGACTGCTCGTTCCGGCGTTGCGTTCGATAGACCCGAAACTGAAAGAGGCGGCCGCAACGCTTGGAGCGTCTCCTCAACGGGTGTGGTTCAGCGTGGAACTCCCCATAGTCGGGCGCGCGCTGACCGCGGCGGCTGGCTTCGCTTTTGCAGTTTCCCTTGGAGAGTTTGGGGCGACCGCGTTTCTTGTGCGGCCCGATCGACCGACTGTGCCCGTGGCCATATTTCGGGCGCTAGGGCGACCCGGCGAAGCAAACTTTGGTCAGGCTATGGCGATGTCAACAATCCTCATGGGGATCACTGTTTTCGTACTTTTGGCTATCGATCATTTCCGGCCGGCCGGAGTTTCGGAGTTCTGATGTCTCAACCATTTTTTGAAGTCGATGCCATCACGGTGGAATCCCCCAACACACAAAAAACAATCATTAGAGACGTGTCTCTTACCGTAGAGCGCGGAGAAGTAGTGGCGATCCTTGGTTCATCGGGGGCAGGGAAGTCCACTTTTCTGCGAGCAATAGCGGGCCTGGTTCCTGTGGTTACCGGCAGGATTTTTCTCGATGGAACCGATCTTGCTCATACCCCCACCCACAAGCGTGATATCGGCATGATGTTTCAGGAGCACGCTTTGTTTCCCCATCTCGATGTTGGCCAGAACATTGCATTTGGTCTGAAGCTGGCCAAAGTGGAGAAGACCAAGCGAGAGGCTCGCGTAAGCGAACTTCTCAACGTTGTCGGACTCGACGGATTCGAGAACCGTCCCATCGCCTCGCTCTCCGGAGGGGAACGGCAGCGTGTTGCGCTGGCAAGAACGCTTGCTCCATCGCCGCGGTTGTTGCTGCTTGATGAGCCGATGGGGTCCCTGGATCGGGTGCTGCGCGATCGGTTGGTGCCAGAACTTGGTGAGATACTTCGTTCACTCGAACTTGCGGCCTTGTATGTCACCCACGATTACGCGGAGGCTTTTGCTCTCGCTCACCGGATCGCCGTTATGGATGACGGAAACATCGTGCAGTGTGATACGCCGGAAGTTGTGAACGCTGCGCCTGTCTCTTCTCATGTAGCGGGACTGCTGGGACACCGCTCCCGCTGGCGCTGAGGCACAATGGGGGCATGGACGTCACCGCCACTTTGGAAGTGAATGTGCCCGCACCACAACTGCGGCAGTGGGTCGATGATCTTTGCGTGTATCCGTTGTGGCTCACCATTGTTCCGTTTGCTGAACTGGTTACAGGCGAAGAAGCAACGTGGATTATTGAACTCAGGGCCAAAGTGGGGCCACTTTCGCGTTCGAAGAAATTGCGAATGGCTCGAACAATCAACGAACCGAACCATCTTCGCTTCGAGCGAGCCGAGATTGACGGTCGGAATCACTCGCCGTGGATCCTCGATGTGGCGCTTACCGAAGACGGTGATAGATCTCGTCTTGTCATGGGATTGCACTACGGCGGATCGTTTGGTGGGGGAGTCGTTGAACGGCTACTGGCCGATGAGATCGAGTCCTCGAAAGAACGATTGCGGTCAATGGTGGAATTTGGTACCGACACTCCCTAGCGTGTGGCTATGAAAACGCCAGAAACTACAACTGCTGATCTCACCGCTGCTGGCGTGGCTTGGAACCTCGATCCATTGGTCGATGGGCTTGGCAATGAAGGCGTTGAGAAATTGCTCGGCCTTGCCGAAGCGGCCACTGTCCGTCTTGAGCAATGGCGAGGTCGAATCGCTGACCTTGAAGCATCGGAATTAGCGGAGGTCATGGCCACACTCAGCGAGATAGAGGATGCGCTCGGTCGCGGCGGTTCTTGGGTTGGTCTGCGGTTTTCGGTCGATACCTCCGATGCCGCGCTTGGCGCGGCGATGCAGAAGTTTCAAGAACGGGCAACCGTAATCTCCACGAGGCTTGTCTTCTTTGAACTCGAATGGGCGGAAGTTCCTGAGGAGCGCGCTTCGCTACTTGTCGCGCAGCCTGAACTCGCATTCTGTCGTTACTACCTTGAGTCGGCTCGTCGGTATCGGTCCCATTTGCTCACCGAGCCCGAAGAAAAGGTTATGTCGGAGAAACATGTCACCGGTTCACTGGCATGGAGTCGCCTCTTCGACGAGTTGACATCGGCGATTGTGGTTGAACTTCCCAGCGGTCCGACAAGCCTTGAACAGGGACTCTCCCGTTTAGGTTCACCAAATCGCGATGAGCGCCGAATCGCAGCCGATGCTGTCACGGTTGCTCTTGAGCCGGGTCTGCGCACACGCGCCTACGTGTTCAACACTTTGATGGCAGACAAAGCCACCGACGATCGACTCCGGAACTACGACTCTTGGGTGGCAAGTCGCAATCTTGCAAATCAGGCCAGTGATGCATCGGTGCAGGCACTTGTCGACGCGGTGGTGGATCGCTACGACATTCCGCAGCGTTGGTATCGGTTGAAAGCACAAATACTTGGCATCGATCGCATTGCCGATTACGACCGCAGCGCCTCTATCGCGGAATCAGAAGAACATTTTTCTTGGTCGCAAGCCACGGAGATTGTTCTTGACTCCTACGGCTCGTTCTCGGGTGAGATGGCCGACATCGCTCGCATGTTCATCAATGAAAACTGGATTGACGCACCAATCCGTCCCGGGAAACGGCCGGGAGCGTTCTGCTCCTATACGGTCCCAAGCGCCCATCCGTTTCTATTGCTCAATTGGACGAGCACCCGGCGCGATGTGCTCACGCTCGCTCATGAACTTGGCCATGGATTGCATGCGTATCTTGCACGCGAACAAGGCATTTTTCATCACGCAACCCCGTTGACCCTTGCCGAAACTGCATCGGTGTTTGGCGAGACCGTCACCTTCGGTCGACTTCTGGCCGAAACCAACGACCCCGCATCTCGTCTTGCCTTGCTGGCCGAAAGTCTCGAGGGTCAGATCGCAACGGTGTTTCGCCAAGTGGCGATGAATCGTTTCGAGAACTCTGTGCATACCCATCGCCGTGAAATCGGCGAGCTCGCAACTGATGATTTTGCTGACGCATGGGAATCAACCCAACAGGCCATGCTCGGCGGTGCCGTTGAAATTACGCCGGGCTATCGAAACTGGTGGAGTTACATTCCCCATTTCATCGGTTCACCTGGCTATGTTTATGCCTACGCGTATGGGCAGTTGCTGGCGTTGGCGGTGTATGCAAAGTACGAACAGCAAGGCGAGGCATTCGTCCCGATCTATCTCGATATGTTGCGGGCCGGCGGCTCGATGGCGCCAGAGGATCTTGGCCGAATCGTGGGAGTCGATCTTTCCGATCCGCGTTTCTGGGAAGGCGGTCTTTCCATCATCGATCGCCAACTGTCCGAAGCCGAGAAGGCCGCTCGCGACGCTGGCCGTCTGTAAGTCTGAGGACCCGTTTGGCGGAGGAGGGGGTCTGCTGCGCTAGATTCATACCCGACATACCGAGCGCCTTGGCGTCTCGGGCATGCCACGTCGGAGTGGCGGAATTGGCATACGCGCTAGACTAAGGATCTAGTGCCCGCAAGGGCGTGGGGGTTCAAGTCCCCCCTCCGACACCACAACCGGGGAAATTTCCCGGAGTGCCACATGGGTGGAAGATGCCGCTGACTGCCAAGCCAGTCATCGTTGCATTTCCCCACAAGAAACCTCTGCCAATGACCCTGCGGCGGGTGCGGCGACGGCGGACACCGGCACTGTCGAAGGCATGGGACCACACTATGGCCTGGCAGTAGTCAGGCAGAAAGAGCGAATCGTCGCAACGCTGCGGCCCGTGCCATCAGGCAAGGTCACCGAGATTTCACCGACGCTGCTGTCGCAGCTCCGACCGCTGAGCAATTCGCCTGCTGGCGAGTTGTCACACGGAATCGCCCGTCTCGAAGACGCTTCTCCTCGCACTCGTGGAGCACGCCGAGAACCATGGAGCGACCGACCCCTCCGATAATGTGTTTCGCCGTTGCCCGTGCATTCGCCGGTCACCGCTCCGCAGCAGAGACCACGACGACCTACATCACCGCCCACGAGTACGAGGTCGCACGTGCCGTGGCCCTCTACACCGGCGAACCCCACCCGCTGGCCGAGTAACGACCGCTCAGCGGCACCACGTGAGGCCAGTGACGAACCAACCGTTCTGAAGATGCGCGACCGTGACGGTTGCTGTCGTCTTGTTACCGACCACATGGGCGAAGACACGCTGCTCTGCGCCTTCGTCGCCGGTCGAGACGTAGCCGGACTTCGGAGCCTCCATCCCGCCCCCTTGTGCGAGTGAGGCCACCGCCTGTTCAGCTGTATCGGCTCCGTCTGCTTCTACACTGATGTCGGACACGGCGCTGGTCGAGCGAGCGCACGACACGGCAGTACTCGGCGGACCCGGTGGGCCCGTCTCCTTCGCCGGCGAATCGGAACTGCCACATGCGGTGAGCAGCACCAGCAGTGACAGCGTGAGCGCAACGGTGGAAAGAACCCTTCGAGATGGTCGCCAGAGTGAGTCCGCAATGTGGCCGACTGTACTCGGGGACCTCCTTCGACACCACAAGTATTTTGTGCTGACATGTGTGCAGCATTAAAGGAATTTCAGAGCAATTGCGTAGGAAGCTCAGAGGATTCGCAGGAAGTTCAGCGGAAATAGCGCGAACTTTCTTCTCTGTACGGTGAAGGCTTGAGAAAGATTGCGAGCTCGAGGCTGCTTGAACAGACCTGATTTCGTGGTCCCACACTTGCAACGGAAATGTTCAGGTGGGCTCGCCGATCTTTACAACTTTGGCGCCAACGAGTTCACCTTGTTCGCGCCAACGCTCAAGGTGTCCTGCCCAATCGATGAGGCTGCCGGCAAATACCAGACCTTTGGCTGCTTTCTCATCAGGCGCACCGAGTTCGCCGTTGTAGTAACCCGGCGAGCAGTTCACGACGTATTGAGCGCCACCCGCGGCTTCTCCGTAAAGAACCATTAACCAATCGGCTTCCGATTCTGGGGTGGCTTCAATGGATTCAATGCCTTGTTCTTCACAGGTTGCGATAACTGCAGAGATATGTTCCGCAGCTTTTGAGATGAAGTGAACGAAATTGGTACCGAATGCACCTTGAACAAGGCTGATCAACATCAGGTTGGGAAATCCGCCGGAAAGAACACCGTGCATGGTGTGGGCGCCATGTGACCAACTTTGGCTTAGCGAGTGACCGTCTCGGCCAATCGGATCGAATCCGATTCGGGAATCCAGATCTGATTGCACTTCGAAGCCCGATGCGTAGATGAGTAGGTCGAGTTCGATGAGTTCACCATCGACAACGGCGCCCTTCGGGGTGATCGCCTCAACGCCTTTGCCGCTGGTATCAACAAGGTGCACATTTTGTTTGTTAAACGAGGGCAGATATTCGTCGTGGAAACAGACACGCTTGCAGTTCTTGCCCCACCAGGCTTTGAGCTTCTCTGCTGTCTCCGGGTCATCAACGAGTTCGTCAACGCGCTGACGGATCTTTCCCATGGTATTGAAATCACTCATCGCCATGGAATCGATGACTGCAGGATCCTCGGCGTACGCCTGCGTGTTCTCCCACATCACGTCGGTCCAGCCGTCTTGGACAAGGTCCTTGTCAGGTTGTCCGCCGGTAACGGCGCGAGTGAAATTCTCGACCCGTTCTGCCTGCCACCCCGGCTTCAGGGTCTTGAACCAGGCCTCATCAGTGGGGCGGTTGTCGCGCACGCCAACTGCACTCGGTGTGCGCTGGAAGACAAAGAGTTCCTTAGCGTCGCGTGCCAACTGCGGCACCGCCTGAATCGCGGTTGCGCCAGTGCCAATGATCCCCACTCGCTTGTTAGCGAGGTTGACCATTGGTTTTGTCGGGCTTCCGCCGGTGTAGTCGTAATTCCAGCGACTTGTATGGAAAGCCATTCCTTCAAACGATTGAATGCCCGGAATACCGGGAACCTTGGGCTTGTGGAGGATGCCGCCAGCGATGACGATGTACTTTGACCACAGCGTGTCGCCCCGGCTTGTTCCTACCTTCCAACGCTTTTTTGTGTCATCCCACACCGCTGATGTGATTTCGGTTTGGAAGAGTGCATGGTCGTACAGATCGAACCTGCGACCTAGCAATTGGCAGTAGCCGAAGATTTCTGAGGCTGACGCGTATCGCATCGTTGGCATGTAGCCGGTTTCTTCAAGAAGCGGAAGGTAGGTGTAGGACTCGACGTCGCACATGCAGCCGGGGTAGCGATTCCAGTACCAAGTTCCACCGAAGTCGCCACCCTTCTCGACAATTCGGAACGACGCAATACCGATTTTCTTGAGGTCGATGCCGGTAAGCATTCCACCGAACCCGCCACCAACGATGACAACGTCGGTCTCTTCTTCAATTGCGTTACGAGAAAAATTGGGGTCGGCGTAGGTGTCGACGTCGAGTTGGGCGTTGTGCTCTTTCAACGCCCGGTACTGGCTGTTGCCATCGGGACGAATGCGCTTCACCTGCTCTTCTTGATATTTCGCTCGAAGCTGCTCGAGAGTGAGACCCTCAACGTTTGTTGGCTGCGCCATAGTGTTTTCCTCCAAAAGAATTTCGGACCAAAGCTTTGTTGGTAAAGTTGTGATTATGCCACGAATGAGCAGTCTCGGCGGCTTCAGTTAGTGGGCGCTCAGTGAAGCAAGCCACGAGTTCGAGCGCTACTGTTTCTCCCCTGCCTTGAGGGGGACTTACATGACTATTTATCCACGCGAAGAAATCGAATTGGCGTTTGCTGAATTCCGTCGTTTAGGCGTTGAAAGCCACGACTGGGCCGGTTGGGCTCAGATGTTTACTGAAGATGCTCTCTATGAAGAACACAACTTGGGTGTGTTCAACGGTCGAGCTGCCATTGAGTCGTGGATTGTCGAGTGCATGGCCGACTACCCGACGATGTCTCTCTGGATCGAGTGGTACATGATCGAAGGGAACCGAGTCAGTTTCTACATTTGGAACAACTTGCCTGATCCCACTGGCACTGGACAGCGTTTCGGCTTTCCTAACACAACCTTTCTTGAGTACGCCGGTGAGGGGAAGTTTTCGTTCGAGGGCGATTACTACAACCCAGCCGATGCCGGAAAAGTCTTTTTGGCATGGCTGAAAGCCGGGGGAAATCGCGTCACCCCACAAGATCGCAGCCTTCAAGGAATTGAGGGTTGGTCTCCTTCGGTTCCGACCGACGTGTTCTCACGCGAAGAGATTGAAGCCGAGTTTGAGAAGTATCGAGAGCGCGGCTCCATTGCGGTAGCCACCGGAGACTGGAATCAGTGGGCAGACCAGTTCACCGATGATGCTGAATATCGTGAGCATCACTATGGCTATTTCCGCGGTCAACAAGAAATTCGTGACTGGATCAATGGTGTGATGCAGCCGTTCCCCACTATGGAGTTTCCCGTCTCCTACAAAGTCATTGAAGGCAATCGCGTGAGCGCTCTCATCCCCAACATCCTCCCTGCGCCAGAAGGTGACGATGGTTATTACGGGTTTGACGTCAACTCCATCCTTCATTACGCAGGTAACGGAAAATGGAGTTACGAAGAAGATGTGTACTCGCTCGACGAGGCCGCCAAAGTCATTCAGCGTTGGCTGGCCGCAGGTGGCGTGATCCCGAGTTAACCGGAGTTAACCCGGGGTCCATCGGAGTTCGTCGAGTTAGTCAAGTGAAGGCGTGAACGTATCGGCGCCCGATCGAAGAATCGAACCATTGCGTGAACTCGTGAGTTCGCCGTTTTCGACGATTGCTTCGCCATTCACGAATACGTAATCGATTCCGATTGCGTCGTGGTACAGGCGAGCCTGGTCTCCGGGAAGATCAAAGCGTAAAGCCGTGGGCCCGGAACCAACAGTTTTCGGGTCTATGACAATCACATCGGCATAAGCGCCGTTGCGGATCACTCCCCGGTCGCGAATCCCGTAGAGATCGGCCTGTTGCTGTGTGAGCCGATGGATAGCTTCCTCATAGGTCAACACTGCGCCCTCACGCACGGCGCGTTGCAGCATCGCAGTTGCGTAATTCGAGGTACTAAAGAGATCAAAGTGGGCGCCTGCGTCAGATGCTCCGATGATTGCGCGTGGATCTCTCCAGATGTCGAGCCGAGCCGCCCAATCTTCGGGCGTCTCCGGAGCAGCTGGTACACCGAAACTGGTATGCAATTCGTCGGCGATAACGATGTCACACAAAACATCCCAAGCATCGCGCCCTTGATCGGTGGCGATATCGCCAATGAGGCGACCTCGGTACTGTTCATTTTCAGATGCGACAACGTCGTAAATAATCTTGGTGGACCAGTTGGCGATTCCGCGCATGGGATTGTCGGGCGACTGCGCTTTTCCGTTCAGCGCGGCGCGAGCCGATTTATCGCGAAGAAGCGCCAACTTTTCATCGCGACTGGCGAACATCGGGCCTTCCCAACCGGGCATGGAATCGAGAACAAATCCTCCGTTGAACGACAACCGAACACCAAAACTGATCGGAATAGTGAGGGCAACGACTTTCCCTCCTTTTTCTCTCGCCGCGTCCCCAGCACGCAGTTTGGCGTTCGACTCTTCGATGTTTGCGTGGTTAACGACAAGCACATTCCAATTGAGTGGCCGTTTAGCGGCAGCAGACATATCTGCCATCAGGTCGACCGCCCAGTCGTCGAAGACGGGACCAACTTGAGGGATGAACTCGAGACCCGTTCCCTCAAACTCGCCTGTAACTCGCGAAAGCTCGATGAGTTCGTGAAACGATGCGTGACGGGACGGAACAGGTTGGCCAGAAGCGTCGTTGTGGGTTCGGCCGTAACTGGAGGAGAAACCAAGACCGCCAGCGTCAAGACCGTCGCGAAGAAGCGACTTCATCTGTTCAAGTTCGGCGGGAGTGGATTCGCGACCAACTGCTTCGGACCCCATCACGACACGGCGTAGTGCCGAATGTCCAACCATGAAACCCAGATTGATGCCGATGTTTCCGTCGATGGCATTGAGGTAGTCGGCGGTCGTCGTCCAATTCCACGGGACGCCGGTGCGGAGCGTTTCGAGGGGCATGCCTTCTACCCGAGCGAGCATGCGCATGAGGTATTCGCCATCGGATGCGTCGGTGGAAAGCGGGGCAATGGTGAACCCGCAGTTACCTGCGATCGCAGTGGTGACGCCATGGAGTGGCGACGGTGTCAGGGCATTGTCCCAGAAAACCTGCGCATCGAAGTGAGTATGAATGTCGATGAATCCGGGAGCCACCAACTTGCCAGTGGCGTCGATAGTGCGAGCGGCTTCAGTAGCGATCTCACCGATCTCGACGATGCGTCCATCTTTTATCCCGACGTCGACTCGGCGTCGGGAGGATCCGGTCCCGTCGATAACATCTCCGCCTTTGATCACTACGTCAAGCATCTCTACCCCCAATGTCGCTTGGGTTAATGATCCCACATCGCCGCTACGGTCGGTATCCAATTCGAAGGGAATGACGATGGATCTTGGATTATCCGAAAAGTGTGTGCTGGTGACCGGATCATGGAGGGGGACCGGTGCTGGGATCGCTCGAGCAATTGCGGCCGAGGGCGCAACGGTCCTTGTCCATGGAATGGCCGAAGGGCAACCGGACGCGACGGTGCAGCAAATCACTGACCTTGGTGGAAGGGCGCATGCGATCGTTGGAGATATTCGCAGCGATGCGGGAGCGGCCGCACTTGTGTCTTCGGTTGAGCGGCTGGGCGTTCGCGTCGATGTTGTGGTGAACAATTATGGAGTTGCCGATGGAACATTATGGGACACCTCAACAACGGCCACTTGGCACGAAAGTTATGACACCAATGTTGTGAGCGGAATACGAGTGACCCAAGCGTTTCTCCCGCAAATGAAAGAACGCGGTTGGGGTCGAGTCGTCTTTATTGCCACTGTTGGGGCCACTCGTCCCGGAGATCGATTGCCCGAGTACTACGCCGCAAAAGGTGCGCTCCCCTCGGTCACTGTCAGTTTGGCGAAACACCTCGCCAACACTGGCATCACGGTGAATTGCGTGAGTCCCGGTTTGATCGCTACCCCCGAGATTGTGGAGCGTTTCACTGAGAGGGCAAAACGTAATGGCCTTGGCGCCGACTGGCCGGTGGTCGAGCGAATGATCCTCGATACCGCAATGGCGAATCCTTCTGGGCGAGTTGTTTTTCCCGATGAGGTGGGGAAGTTCGTTGCGTTTGTCATTAGTGAACCCGCATGGCATCTGAACGGGGCTCATCTTCGGTTCGATGGAGGGGCCTCCGATGCCGTCACCTGATTGTCGCGGCATCTGAGCGTCAGCGGGGGGCGGCATCTAGGGTTGGTTCATGTTTGATTTGAAGATCACAAACGGAACCATCATCGACGGCACCGGCGCAGCAAGTTTCATGGGGGATGTCGCAGTTGCTGACGGCAAAATTGTTGAGGTTGGGCAATCGATTGCTGGTGACGCCTTAGAAACCATTGATGCCACAGGACTAGTTGTCGCACCGGGCTTCGTTGACATCCATACTCACTACGACGGACAAGCCACGTGGGATCCCGTTCTCGATCCCTCCGCTAGTCATGGCGTCACCACTGTTGTTATCGGCAACTGTGGTGTTGGATTCGCTCCGGTGCGGCCCGGGAAAGAAGCTTGGCTCGTCGAACTTATGGAGGGTGTCGAGGACATCCCTGGTACTGCGCTGCACGAAGGAATTGAGTGGTCGTGGGAAACTTTCCCCGAGTATCTCGATGCGCTCGGGGCTCGCGAATATTCCATGGATATCGCCGCCTTTCTGCCCCACGCACCTCTGCGAGTTTATGTGATGGGTGATCGCGGAGCACTCGATGTCGAGCCATCTGCCGAAGAAATTGAACAGATGGCGGAGCATGTGCGTGCGTCGATTAACGCCGGTGCAATTGGTGTCTCTACATCTCGCTCGTTGAATCATCGGACCCTTGATGGCGACTTAGTCCCGGGCACATTTGCCAACTCCACCGAACTGGTCGGGCTCGCGCAAGCGATGGTCGACGCTGGTGGTGGTTTATTCGAAGCGGTTCCGTCGGGAGAAACGGGAGACGATGCCGAAATGGTTCTCGGCGAAATTGCGTTGCTGGCGGAAGTCTCAAAACGTACCGGAGCCCCGGTTTCGTTTTTGCTCATCCAGTCGGCATTCGCTCCCGACTTATGGAAAGAGCAGCTCGAAGCTGTTCGGATCGAAAACGCTGATGGAGCCAACCTCATTCCTCAGGTGGCGGCCCGACCGGGCGGAATGCTTATCGGTGTCGCTACCTATCACGGCTTAATGCGGCGTCCGACATTTCGTTCCCTCGAAGATTCACTCTCCTATGAGGAGTTGCTTTCCGAACTTCAAAAGCCCGCGGTGAAAACGGCGATTTTGTCGGAAGAGAATCTTCCTCCCGATCCCCGCCGTCAGTATGAGTCAATCGCAGAAAATATGGCGTTTATGTTTGAGCGTCTCTTCGTTCTGGGCGACCCGCCCGACTACGAGCCCACTCGTGATCGTTCGATAGCAGGCATTGCCGAGGCTTCAGGCGCCGACCCTTGGGAAGTTCTCTATGACTCCATCGCTTCTGGAGCTCTGCTCCTCGGCGCATTTACAAATTATGCGCAAGGTTCCCAAGATCATCTTGCTCTCATGATCAATGATCCCGACACGGTGATCGGTTTATCCGATGGCGGTGCACACGTTCGATTTATTTGCGACGCATCGATGCCAACCTATTTGCTCACTCATTGGACTCGCGATCGCACACGTGGTGCTCGTTTAACAATTGAGTCGGTCGTGCGTAAGCAGTCCGCTCTCACCGCTGAAGTGGTTGGTCTTACCGATCGCGGCACAATCGAAATTGGAAAACGAGCCGATCTAAATGTGATCGATTTGGAACATTTGACATTGCATGCGCCGCGTCCTGTCGACGATCTACCCGCTGGTGGTCGACGTATCCTTCAGTCGGCCTCTGGCTATGTCACCACCATTGTTAACGGTGTGGTGACTCGTCGTAATGATGCCGACACTGGAGCTCGTCCAGGTCGTTTAGTGCGAGCGGAGCACTAGGACGCTCAGCGTTTTTTCCCGACAAGTTTCCAGATGACCGCGAACTGCGACACAACGCCGATGACAACAGCGGTGTGAAAGATTTCGTGAAATCCAAAAGTTTTGGGCCAGGGGTTTGGTTTGCGAGCCGCAAACACTGCGGCTCCAGCAAGATATGCGGCGCCACCGCCGGCGAGGGCAACAAGTGACTTTCGGCCTCCCACGCGTGCCACGTCGCTCGATAATGCGGCTCCGGCCACGCCAAGTACGGGGTAGAACCAAGAACCCGCTCGATTCTTTTCGTCGAGCATCGTTGCCTTCGCTCCGATAGCAATTGCGGCCGCGCCCCAGACGGCACCGAGTACGTACTTGGCTTGTAGCGGCGTAAGCACGGAGACGGCGATGGGCGTCCAGGTGCCAGCGATCATCACATAAATGGTTGAGTGATCGAGTTGGCGCATGAAATCGGCCATCTTTTGGCTTTTGCTCAGGCGGTGGTACGAACCAGAAACGGCGAAGAGACTGCAAAGCCCGATGCCGTAGACCGCAGAGGCGACACGATTTCGACCTGGCCTCGAATGTGCGATGAGGGCGATGGCGGCGGGGGGAGCGAGGAAAGCAGACACCGCGTGAAGGCGCCCTCGTAGTTTTGGGCGAGCGTCCCAACTGACTCGCCACACCAACTCGTCGAGTGACGCGAACGGCCGGCTAACAAAGTCGAGCGCTAGCGCGAGGCTCTCGGCATTTGATTCGTCTTCGACTCCGGATTGGTCCGATTCCACTGGACAAATCTATCGAGCGATTGCCCTAGAACTAGCTCGTCATTCCGTTTAGTCCAACGAATCCGCGTGCCAGCTCAATTTCACCCATATGGCGCAACCCGTGCTGATACATCCAACATTCGAGTCCATCAAGGACAGTGATGCCTTCTGCGCTCGCAGCTCTTGCGCTGTACGTGGTTGCAATCATCGGAGGGAATGGGCGTTCAATGACCACACGAGTGAAGTCTGAAAAATCTAGCGAAGCGATATATGCCTCGGTCCTGTCGAAAACCATCCGCTGATATTCCTTGAACGCTTCGAAATCGCCGATCCGCTGATGCACCATCTCGTCGACTGTTCGGGACTTCCCATTGTCGTCAATTGCCATTTGCACTCTCGCTTGCCACTCTGCATTCCAAATGGGCGCTTCGCTGCTAATGAGCATGAACGAGCCATCTTCAATATTTGTGTAGTGGAAGAGTGAAAACGCGATTGGGAGCACACCGGGTTTCTCGAAATGATTGACATGTTCGATTCCCATTGTTTCAACAGCCTGGTAGTACAGGCCATGCATCGTGGCCATACGTCGTTGTAGTGAGTCTTTAAGTAGATCTGTCATCGTTTGTAGTCTGGGTTTGCTCTCTGCAAAATGATGTTGGTTCGTTCTTGTACTGCTTCTTCGAATCTTCCTTCTTCAACCATCCAAAAACGGTTGGCGTAGAGCCCGTCTACGACGGTGTCGGCAACTTCGGAAAGCGGTGTGACCGCCATGGGCGTGCCGGCTTGTTCCATTGACGCCATCCACCCGGCCATCTTGTGCGTGTGGTCAATGGGTGCGTCAGGTTCGTAACCCGCAGGACGCTCAGCGGCTGCCCAAATGCCTGTGTTGAGAACACCTTTTGTTTTGCCTGTCGGGAACAGAACGGAAACGCCAATGTTTGGATCGACATCGTGTAATTGTCCCCAGAGGCATTCGCTAAGCGTTACCACAGCGGCTTTGCATGTTGCGTAGGTGGGAGACATAGCAATCGGTGAGAATCCACCATTATTCGAACTCGTGTTGACGATGTGCGCTTCTTCGCCTTGAGCAAGGAGAGTTGGAACGAACGCGTTGATGCCGTTGATCACTCCGTAAACGTGAACGCTGAACGCGAAACGCCAATCATTAATTTCGTGTTCCCAGAGTTTTCCGTGTGCGCCTGATGCAACTCCGGCGTTATTACATACGACATGCACCTTGCCGAATTCGTTCAGTACGGCGTCGCGAAGGGACTCAACTGATTCGAGTTGAGAGACGTCGGCGGGAACGCCGATGACCTCGCCCAGAGGTCGGAGTTCGTTCACCGCGCTCTGGAGATTCTCAGCATTGAGGTCTGAGAGGACAACTTTCATACCTTCTCCTAGAAAGCGCTCACCCATCGCCTTGCCGATTCCACCGGCCCCTCCCGTAATAACTGCAACTTTGCCTTTGAGCTCTTTCATGATTCCCCCTAGTCGTGGGGGCTGACAGTACCGGAATCGCCGCTAGGACAATGTCCAATGTGAGTTGCGATTGATCACTTGGGCATATCGAGGCCGGCACCACCCGCGAATTTTGGGCTACGGTGCCGTCACTCATGCGAAGGTAGTGTTAGTAACAAGAGTCCTAGAAACAAGAGTCCTAGAAACAAGAGTCCTAGAAACAAGAGTCCTAGAAACAAGAGTCCTAGAAACAAGGGGGAATTATGGGATCAACAGTTGGACAATTCTGTATTCAGGTCAGCGACCTCGAAGAATCCGTGCGGTTCTATACCGAGATCATTGGATTGACCGAGCAGGGCCGCACCGAAATACCCAATGTCAATGAGGTCCACCTCGCGGGCAGTGAGGGTGGCGGTCGAATTCAGTTGGCGAAATTTTCGCCCAACCTGAATCCGCAGCCCATGGATCATGGCCGGGCGTTGTGGAAGATCTACATGAATGTCGATAACTGCCAGGAGACATGGCAAAAAGCCGTTGATGCTGGTTACACCTCAACCATGAGCCCAGAACGACTCGATCGTTGGCCGGTCATCGTGGCGTTCGTGCTGGATCCCGATGGTTACCTCATCGAAATTATTGAACACGAAGGAACTCGCCCAGGCCACTAGGCGCATCGCCACTGGTGCCTGTTTGGCTAGTATCGTGGTCGGCTCATCCGTATCTGCGTATCAGTAGGTGCGGGGCATATGGAGGACGAATGAACGCAGATGATCTGATCCTGGTCAGTGTTGACGATCACATCGCCGAGCCGGCGAACATGTTCGACGCGCACGTCCCTGCAAAGTTCAAGGAGTTCGCTCCGCGCGTCGTCACTGATGAGAACGGTATTGAGCAGTGGTGGTACGGCGATGTTAAGGGTCGCAACCTCGGACTCAACGCCGTCGCCGGTAAGCCGCGCGAGTACTACAACATCGATGCATCCCGCTATGACCAGATGCGTAAAGGATGTTGGGATGTGCACGAGCGGGTTCGCGACATGAACGCAGGCGGACAACTGGCGGGGCTCAACTTCCCCAACTTCACGGGTTTTTCTGGCCAGGTTCTTAACCAAGGGCCGGATCACACAATCAACGAGGTCATGATCCGTGCCTACAACGATTGGCATATCGACGAGTGGTGCGCTGCGTATCCCGGTCGGTTTATCCCTTGCGGGATTCTCCCGTTATGGGATGTCCAAAAGGCGGCTGCAGAAGTAAAGCGACTAGCCGAAAAGGGTTGTCATGCGGTGACGTTCTCGGAAAACCCAGCCGCGCTGAACATGCCGTCGATTCACTCAGGGGAGTGGGATCCGTTGTTTGCCGCATGCGTTGAGCACGACACTGTGATCGCTTGTCACCTTGGTTCCTCGTCAAAGAGTTCAATGACATCTGCCGATGCACCAGCAGGTGTCGCTATGTCGTTGTCGTCAGCGGGAACCATTTACACCTTGATGGATCTCGTCTGGGCAACTTTTTGGGAACGTTTCCCCAAGTTGAAGTTCTCACTCACTGAGGGCGATATCGGTTGGATTCCTTATTTTCTTTGGCGTGCCGAGCACGTAAACGATCGTCATGGCGGTTGGATTGACCACGACTTTTCAAAGACTGGCGGTCCGAGACAGATTTTCAATGATCACATTCTGGTTTGTTTCATCAAAGAAACCGTTGGACCAGAGCTAATTTCTCATTTCAATATTGACAATGTCTGTTGGGAATCCGATTATCCCCATTCCGATGGAACCTGGCCGTATGCGCCTGAAGAACTGTTGAAGACGCTGGTTGGTTTCGACGATGCAACGATCAACAAGCTCTCCCACGAGAACGCTATGAAGCATTATAACTTCGATCCGTTCAAGTACATCCCCAAAGATCAGTGCACCGCCGGAGCGCTTCGTGCCCAGGCGACTGATGTCGAACTTGTCACGCTCGCCGGGCGTTTGGCCGATGATCGAGATCTGGCTCAGTGGAAGGCAATTGTTGGTGGTGTTGCGGCTCAAGTCGCATCGAAACCTCGCTGAGAACTTTTTCGTTAGCCATTTGTACGAGAAGGATCAGGGTCTCTCCACATCAACCACACGGGCGGGCTGTCGGCACAACGGACTTCATTAAGCACTCGAAACCCAAACCGTTCGTAAAAGGGGAGGTTCTCGGGTTTCTGGGTCTCGAGGTAGGCGGGAGTGATATCGGTGTCACAGCGTTCGAGAACAGGTTTCAAAAGAGCGCTACCTAGACCATGCCCTTGTTGGCTTGGCTCAACGCCGAGTAGCGCCAAATACCAATGAGGTTCGTTTGGGTGCTGGTCATCTACGAGATTGAGAAGGCGTATGCCCGTACGACGATTTCTTCCGGCGATGAGGGCTCGCCCGCACGAAAGTTGAACTCGTAATTCTCGCGAATAGCTGCGGGGCATGGCGGTTGGCGGTAACCACGAAGCGGAACCAACGAGCGTTCCGTCGATAAACGCGCCGTGCACTTCGCCGTGACGGCGGGCGTCGCGTAGCAATGAGCCGAGGAATACGGGAAGGATTTTCTGCTCTTGTTTGGTAGTTCGCGCGAAAAACCCAAACAGCGGATCGGGGGCGAACGCTCGACTCGTTGTTTTGATTGCTTCTCGTTGGCGAGAGCGGTCTAGAAGTGAAATCGTCACATTGCCAGACACGCGTAAATGTTACTCAAGTAGTTACTGCCGTGGGCTGCGGCAATCTCCGGTGATGGGAATTGGTAGCATCAACGACACAAGCGCATCGTGCAGGGGGATTGCGCAGACAATCGAACGATCATCTTGGGGGGTTTTATGGCGAGCGAGAACGTTGCAGTTGTCACTGGTGCAAGTCGAGGAATCGGAAAAGGCATAGCTCTCGAACTGGGCGCGGCGGGATTCACGGTGTATGTCACGGGCCGAACAGTGACTTCGGGAGTGTTGCCGGGAACCGTTAGTGAAACAGCCGCGCAGATTAACGAACTTGGCGGTCGCGGTATCGCTGTTGTCTGCGATCACCACGATGATCAACAGGTGAAAGCGGTATTCGACCGAGTTGCGGCCGAACACTCGCGTCTCGACCTTCTTATCAACAATGTCTTCTCCGCTCCCGATCTTGTGCCATGGCTCGGAAAGAAGTTCTGGGAGCTTCCAATTGAAGCATGGGATCAAGTCATCGACATCGGCACGCGTTCTCATTACGTCGCAAGCGTGTATGCCGCTCCGTTGCTTCTTGCCAATGGAAGCGGACTCATCGTGAACGTCTCTTCTTCGGGTGCAGTGAGTTACGGCCATAATGTTGTGTATGGAGTTGGCAAAGCGGCAGTCGATAAGATGACCGCAGATATGGCGGTCGAGCTCGGAGGCACAGGAGTATCCGTTGTCTCCTTGTGGCCCGGCCTGGTCCGTACTGAATTACTTGATCTTGGCGCGCAGACCGACGGTGATGAGGTGTTCATCGAGTTGCCCGGGGAAGGTCGTTTCGATCTTTCAGGTGCCGAATCGCCACGTTTCCTTGGTCGCGCAGTTGTTGCACTATTCGGTTCATCTGATCGGGATCTACGCTCAGGCAAGGCGTTTACTTCTTCCGGCCTGGCTCGCGAACTTGGCTTTACCGATCTCGACGGCACCATCCACGAGGTTCTCCTTCGGCCCGAGGCGTAACAAGTGTCCACGACCGGACCCCTCAGAGATTCACGAATCGTTGACCTCACCAACGGGTATGGGGCATTTGCGTCGAGACTCTTTGCGGAACTCGGTGCAGATGTGGTGCGTGTCGAGACTGCAGTCGGTGGCCGGGATCGCTTGCCGCTCAATTCCGGTGGAACAAGTCTTCACCATTGGCACCGCAACTGTGGAAAGACAATCTTCCGCCGGGAGGAATTGGACGATGAACAACTCGAGGGTTTATTTGCGGGTGCCCATTTGGTCTTTAGCTCTGGGGGCGGTTCTCAGCAGAGCCATTTACTCGAGCAATTGAATGTTCGTCACCCGCACCTCATAATCGTTTCGATCACCCCTTTTGGCCTGCAGTCTTCTCACTCAGAGTGGAATGCCACAGAACTTGTGGCGCAGTCGATGGCCGGGGTGGTGTACAGGTCGGGCGTTTCAAATCTTCCCCCAGTGTCTGCTCCAGGCAGCCTCTGTGAAGATGTGGGAGCGGTGACAGCTGCGCTAGCGGCGATGATCGCGTTACGAGATGCGACGGAAAGTGGCATCGGGCAGATCATCGATCTCTCAACAGTGTTGTCGCTTGCTCAGTGCACCGATATGAGCATTGCCCTCTGGAGCATGTTGCAATTTGATCAGGTTCGCCAAGGAGCAAGCGCGTATCCGTTATTTCAATGCACCGACGGTCTCGCTCGAATTGTTTTGCCTATGTCGCCTCGAGAATGGCGAGCGCTCATTGTGTGGCTCGGTTCTCCCGCCGAGTGGACCGGGCCCGAATGGGAAGTACCCATGCTTGGACCTGAACAGAGAGCGATGGTGATTGCGAAACTTCCGGAAAGATTTGCATCAGCAACTCGCGAAGATCTTGAACGAGAAGGCACTCAAGTAGGTGTTCGTATTACGTCGGTGCTGACCCCAAATGAAGTTCTCACAAATGAGCACACCACGGCACGAAAGACATTCATTCCTTCGGATCTTCCATTCGGAGTAGGCGGCAAAGTTTTTGCAGGAATGTTTGGGGTCGACGGCCAGAGAGCGACAATCGTTCCGCAATTGAATGAGTCAAGCGCGTTGCCGTCATGGGCGGCCATTCTAAAAGACGCTCCTCGTGAAAAATCTCACGGCGCGCCGCTCGCTGGACTCCGTGTTGTCGAACTTGGGTCGGGCGTTGCGGCCCCTGACGCGACGAAAATCTTGGCGGAGTGGGGAGCCGATGTCATCAAGATTGAACATCGAGATCGCCCGGATTTTCAGCGCATGGTGATGGGTGGCGAAATGAATCCTGCGTTCGCCACTCCCAATCGATCAAAACGCGTTTTTGGAGCAAACCTCACAACTGATGAAGGTAAACAACTCGTTCTCGATCTTTTGTGTGAAGCCGATGTTCTTATTGAAAACAATGCGACTGGTGTACTTGACCGGTTAGGGCTCGGTTGGGATGTGTTGTCAGCAATGAATCCAGACCTCGTCCTCGTTGATTCGCAGTTGTATGGAGATCAGGGTCCATGGGCGCAACGTAAGGGCTACGGGCCGAGTGCGCGTGCTGCCGGGGGACTCACATGGTTGTGGGCGCACAGTCCCGACTCTGAGCGCGGCGTGATGTCGATTCACCCCGATCATCTCGCTGGTCGCCTGTGTGCCTTCATTGCTCTGGCGGGTTTGCACCGACGCGATCAATTAGGAAAGGGCGGGCGCTTCGATGTTGCGCAATTCGAGGCGGTGAGTGGTTTGCTCGGCGATCTTCTTCTTTTTGAAAGTGTCGAACCAGGGAGCACGGTGCCTACTGGCAATACGAATCCTGATCATGGTCCCTGGGGAATTTTCCAATGCGCCGATGACGATCACGGGAGTGAATCCTGGATTGCCCTCACTGTGGAAGATGACAATCAGTGGGCGGCGCTGGTGTCGATGGTTGGGGATGAACTCGAGAATCGTCCGGAGTGGGCAACAGAATCGGACCGAGTTCGTAATCGGTTAGCAATTGAGAATGTTGTGGGCCGGTGGCTCAGTACGCAGTCGGCTCCACTTATGGAGGCGAAACTCCAAGCACAGGGGGTCACTGCGGGGCAGGTTTTGCACCCACGGTTGCAGGTGGCGCACCCGTTCTTCGTTGCCCGCGGTTTCCCAGTAGCACTTGAACAAAAAGGTTTCGGCCAAATCATCGTAGAGGGCCCAGCCTTCACCGGCCAACGATTGGGTAATCCACGTTGCGATTCTGCGCCGTTATTGGGCGAACATACCGAAGAGATTTGCCGCGAGCTTTTAGGACTTAATTCTCAAGAGATCATGGCCCTGCATGGGGTCGGGGCCATCGATGGCATAGTGGAGTGACCAGAAAGTTTCCATTTCACGTTGCGGCCGGTGCCGCAGTCTGTAATGATTTCGCAACATGAGGATCGAACAGCACGTCAATCCGACTCATGAAGCTTCAGTCGGGCAGCCATGCGTGTCCGGTTTGCTCAAAGGTGACAAGGTGGGACCCGTGAAGCGTCGTCGCCCGTTCCGATCCAGTGCAGTCGCTCTTATGGTTTCGCTTGGACTTCTGGCCGCTGCCGGTGTTGTTACCCCCGCAGGCGCCGCTTCATTGTCCGAAAAAAAGGCCGAAGCATCCGCTGTTGCCGACAAGCTCGCTGCCCTCGATAGCCAGGCAATGGAACTGGGTGCTCAATACGAAGCAGCGAGTTATGAACTAACGCAAATTCAAGACAAGCTCGATGCGGCAAAGGTCTTGTCGCAGCAAACTGCTGCCGAGGCCGACAAGCGTCGTGATGATCTCCGTCGTTATGCCGTCGCTGCCTACCAATCGGGTAATGACAGTCTTGAATTTGAAGCGCTCATCACGAACAACGCCGAGACCGGTGTTCAAAAACGTTCGTATCTTCAAACTATTTCTGGTTCACGCCAGGATCTCGTCGATGCTCTGAACTCGGCCAAGCAAAAGGCCGATGAGGACGCGGAGCGTCAAAAGAAACTTGAAGGCGATGCCGCTTCTCGTGCCTCAGAAATGGAACAGATGAAGGCCGCCGCCGATTCTTCGGCCAATGAGCAGCGTTCGGTAAATGCGAAGGTGCAGGGCGAACTGAAGAGCCTTGTCGACGCTGAGAATTCTCGCCGGGCCTCCGAGGCCGCTGCCGCTCGTGCTGCAGCGGTTAGTCGCTCCAGCAGTGGCAGTGGCAGTGGCAGTGTCCGTGGCAGTGGCGGTGGCAGTGCACCTAACCCGAATGCACCTTCGCCAGATCCTCGCCTCGCTGGAGCTATTGCAGCCGGCATGAAGCTGTTGGGCACACCCTATATTTATGGTGCAGCCGGACCCAACGCCTTTGACTGCTCAGGGTTTATTATGACGGCCTACAGGGAGGTTGGTATTTCGATTGGACGTGCCAGCGGCAATATGTACGGGCAAACTGTGCGTATCTCTGAGTCGCAACTTGTTCCTGGTGATCTCGTATTTTATGGCCCAGGTGGCTCCGAGCATGTAGGTATCTATATCGGCGGCGACCAACTCCTGCATACTTTCGGCAGTACCCGTAGCGGTGTAACGATTACGGCGATGACCGGTTGGTGGAAACCGCCGACCGCCTTCGGCCGTATTCCTTGATCAATTTTCGTTAATCAGCGGTTCCGCGAGATTTACGATCCTCAGACTCAATTTGTTTCCTCATGAACTGCTATGGCTCCGATGGGCGATGCACTTGGGCATGCTCCTCGCATAGTCTTTGGAAACAATCATAAGAGTGTCGCTGAGACGGAGAAATCCATGACCCCTGCCGAAATTCCATCTATCAATTTGCTTGACCCGCAGTTCTACGTTGATCCGTGGGCGGCCTACCGATGGCTGCGAGACAATGATCCCGTCCACTGGGATCCGGTGCAAAAGATGTGGGGAGTTTCTCGTTACGAAGATGTTGTAGCGGTTGAGAAGAACTCTCGGCTCTACACCTCTGCGGAGGGTTCGAGGCCGGCCACTGATCAGCGTGATGACACGTCAATGATTAACCGTGATGACCCTGATCATCAGCAGCAACGAATGCTGGTTGCTCGACAGTTCACTCCTCGAGCGGTGAAGCAACTTGAAGATCACATCCGCCAGATTGTGACTGAACTTATAGATGCGGTTGTCACTAATGGCCGGTGTGAAGCCATTGAGTCGTTGGCCTCACCGCTACCAGCCATCTTGATCGGAGAGAAACTCGGTTTCCCCAGTGAGATGTGGCCGAAATTACGTGAGTGGTCAGAGATCACCATGCACGAGGCGGGCCAAACCTCTCCGACGGGCGACCACTCCGCTTCTTCGAATCGTTCGACCGTTGCGATTGGCGAGTTTGCAATGGCGATGCTTGATCTCATCGCGCAGCGTCGCGAAAACCCGCAAGATGATTTGATAAGTGTTTGGTCGAACACTGAAGTGAACGGGCGTAAATGGACCGAAGGAGAAATCATTAGTGAGTGTTTGCTTCTTCTCGATGGTGGGGCCGAGACAACGAGAACCGTCATTGGTGCAATGATCCGCGAACTCGCATTGCGACCTGACCAGCGTCAACTACTTCTTGATCGTCCAGAGATTCTTGGGGAAACCGGGGTTGAGGAATTCATCCGGTGGGTCACGCCTATTTTGAATATGCGTCGGACGGTTACCGAGGATCACGAGTTTCACGGCCGAGCGTTACACGCGGGCGATGAAGTGCTCCTGATGTACTCCTCGGCAAATCGTGACGAGCGTATGTTCACGAATCCCGATGAACTCGATGTCACTCGGGCGCATAATAATCACGTTTCCTTCGGATTTGGAACCCATTTCTGTTTGGGTTCGTCATTAGCGCGTATCGAGATTCGCGTGATCTTCGAAGAGTTACTGCGCCGGATTCCCGATTGGCGACTCGCTCCTAACGCCGAGCCTCAGATCCTAGGTGCAACGTTTACCCGGGCATACGACAAGGTCCAGATTGAATTCACTCCGGAAAAGGCGCGTAAATAATGTCGTGGACGTTGTTATGGGACAGCGCAGTTGCGGTGATCGACGGTGACTATGGCTCTATAGGCTCGAACCAGTTCGCTGACGTGACCGGATGGGAACTCCGTCCTGAAGGTTTATGTAACGGTGACGCGTGTGTGCCGGTGCGAGATCGCACCGTGATCGAGATGTCCGATGGTCGCCTATTGGTTGAACCTTTCGCCGCAATGTTCGACCGCCCAATTGTGAAAGACCCTGAAGTTTCAATTCTGGCTGTGGGCGCGTCTCGCAACGATCGGCGCGACGCGTTAGCCAATCGCACTGCTCCCGATTTTCGTCTCCCGGCGCTTGATGGGCAGACGTATTCGTTATCGGAGTTGCGTGGTCGACGAACAGTTCTTGTCACCTTCTCGTCCTGGTGTGGATGCAGATACGACCTTCCGGGTTGGCAAGCACTTGCCGATGAACTCGCGGACGAGGGTCTCGTCATCATTGCCATTGCTTTCGACCAAGAAGCCGAGATTGTTCGTCCTTTCGCTGAGGGAATTTCGATTCCTGTTCTGTACGACCCATCTCATGTCGTTAGTGAGCTCTACGCAATTTCGAATGTTCCAACCACGGTGTGGATCGACGAGAATGGTCGAATCGCTCGCCCCAACACACCGGCATTCGGTACCGATACCTTCACTGATTTTCACGGGGTTCCCTCAGGACCACACCTTGAAATGATTACCTCGTGGGTGCGAGGCGACGATGAGTTCGTCCCCAGGTTTGAAGATGCTGTTATCGATGAGTTGAGTGAGGATGAGGTTCGGGCTCGACTTCTTTTCCGAATCGGTGCGCACTTGCATCGGGAAGGACGCGATGGCGAAGCAGGGCCTCGGTTCGACCAGGCCAGTAAACTCGCACCTCTCGACTTCACCGTTGCCAGAGCGTCAATGCCGCTCACCGGTCGAGATCCGTTTGGTGAAGAGTTTCTCGCCTTGTATTCCGAATGGGAGCAGGCGGGTAAGCCTTTTCACGGGCTTCCACCAGATATGAACTTCTAAGTTTTCCTCCCGAGATCCCCGTGTCGTTTATCTGATGGAGCCAGACTTAGAACATGGCTACTGACACTGCTGACACTGCTGTATCTGGCTCCAATGAAACTGTTCTGCCATCTTCAGGTGGTAAGCGCCGGCGTATTGGGGTGGGGCTGCTTATTGTCTTGGCATCGCTCTTACTTTTCGGGACTGCTACCGAAGTTTGGGTGAAGAACCAATTGCTCAGTACGCCGCAATGGTTGAAGGCCAGCGACAAGATCCTTGCTGAACCTTCTGTTCAGGCTGCTTTGTCGGACTACATCATCGATGAGATCTACTCCAACGTCGATGTGCAAAAAGAACTTGCCGACCAGTTGCCAGAGGGCTGGAAGGGACTTTCGGCCCCAATCGCTGTTGGATTGCGTTCTCCGGCAACATCGGCGGTAGAGAAGATCCTCTCGACGAATCAGGTTGCAACGGTTTGGCACACAGTGAACGAAAAGGCCCATCAGACACTTGTGAACGTGCTGGAGGATAAGACCAAGGTTGGCTCCACAAAGGATGGGAAAGTAACTCTTGATATCGGCGAGATTGTGCGAATAGTCGGCACCGATCTTGGTCTTCCGCAGGGGGTGATGGACAAGGTTCCGAGCAACGTGGGGCAGATCACCATTTTCGAATCCAGTGACCTGGCCACAATCCAACAGGGGATTAAATTTCTCCGAATCCTGGGACCAATCCTCGCAGTCCTCATTCTTGGCATGTATGTCGGTGCGGTCTGGCTCGATCGGGGCCGTCGCCGACTTACCCTGCGAAATGTGGGCTGGTCGATCTTGATCGTCGGTGTGCTTCTGGCGGTTATTCGCAGGTTCACCGGTACTCATGTTGATTCTTTCGCTCAGGACCCCATTTACGCTCTCGCGGTGAAATTTATCTTCTCCGTTGTTACAGAAATTCTTTACGACGCGGCGTGGCTTCTCACTAGCTGGGGTGCTTTAGTTATTCTTGCCATGGTCCTCAGTGGCCCAACACGGATTGCTACCGCAATTCGGAAATTCATTGCACCGGTGATCAACGTCGACAAACTCGTTTTTTGGATAGGTGCTGCAGCGATCTATTTGGGATTCTTCCTGTGGTTCCCATCGCCGGCATTGCGGGTTTGGTGGTCGTTCCTCGCCCTGGCCGTAATTGGTGCTGGGTATTTACATGTCTACCGAGGTCGTTCTCTTGCCCAATTCCCGGACGCCGGGCTCGATGTTGATGTCGATGGACTACAAGCTTTGGCAGTCGGAGCCTGGGGGAATGTCACATCGCGCTTTGGCTCTGGGGCCTCTGCGAACGACGATGTCTCCAAATTGCAGAATCTCGCCGACCTTCACAAAAGTGGAGCGCTCACCGACGAAGAGTTTGTGTCGGCGAAGTCAAAGATTCTTTCGTAACGATCTATCTCGGAAATAGTTACGAAGAGAACTCAAAGAGACGGTGAATCCGAGTGAGGCGCAATTCTGAGATTCGCCATTCACCGTCAATCCGCACGTAGGTTTCGTGGTAGTGGCCGTATCCGTGGAGATAGCGAATCGGTGAGCCTTCGGGCCACCACAATTCGTCTTCCATTGCCCAAATACCTTTTGCTGTGACTTCATCAATAAATTCGATTTCGGGCATATGCCCATGATGCGCGGTAATGACGTCACCAATAGCGCTGATGAGGAATGGGATGTAGTCCTCAACCCCGACGATGACAGTGCCACTGTCCTCGGTGGTGTCGATGCGCACATCCGAGGTGAATACCTGCGCCAGTCCGTCCCAATCTTTGGTGTCCATGAGACGAAAGTATCGAGCCTTTAATTGCAGCACAGCATCGAGTTGTGACTGTTGCTCCATGTTGTTGGGCATCACCAAAGAGTGCCGTTGTCAACCACGAGAGTGGCGCCGGTCGTTGTGCTGGCGGCCTCTGAAGCGAAGTGGGCCAGCGCCTCGGCAATCTTGATTGGCGGCATCATGCCGGGAAGAACGCCCATCATTTTCGGAAAGTGAGAGAAGTCGATCTTGCCTTTGATGTTGTCGAGGGCGTGGGTTGACATCGCGGTGTCGACTCCACCAGGGCAGACGATGTTGACTCTGATGCCATCAACAGCCAATTCAACCGCTAGTGCCTTCATGAACATGATGAGACCAGCTTTCGTGGCGCAGTAGGAAGAGTTGTAAGGCTGCCCTTGAAGGCCCGATATTGAGCCCACGGTGACAATGTTTCCCTTGGATTGGCGCAGGTGCGGCAGGGCGGCTTGTGTCACGAGCATGGGGCCCGTGAGGTTGATAGCCAACTGTCTATTCCAGAGCTCGAGGGAGATGTCTTCTACCTTCGAGAACCAGTTAACCCCGGCGACATTGGCAAGAACGTCGATCCCGCCCAGTTCGGCGACGGCGGCTTCTACGGCGATTGTTACTGAATCGGGATCAGAGACATCGCATTTTGAAACGCCGTCACGCTCGTTGATGTCGACGCCCACAACCTGGGCCCCCTCATCACGGAAAAGTTGAGCGGTGGCTTCACCAATTCCGGAGGCGGCACCAGTGACAAAGATTCGTTTCCCTGTAAATCGCATGGCGGGACTCTAGTGTCTGATTTCACACCACTACCGATTGGAGCTGTTATGGGATTCACCCCTACCCCTGATGCGCTACTGCCCGAACTTTCGTTGCGTCAGGAGTTTGTCCTCCTTGCCCGAGCGTTGTGGCGGGAGGGCTATGCCGATCACCTGGCAGGTCACATCACCGTGGCGATGGGGGATGGAACGTTCCTCTGTAACCCATGGTTCATCACATGGGACGAACTGCGGCCATCGCAACTCATCCGGATTGATCTCGACGGAAATGTCGTTGAAGGCGATTGGCCAGCACCGCTTGGAATACCGCTGCATTTGGAACTTCATAAGTTGCGCAGCGATGTAGGAGTTGCCATGCACAGCCATCCATTGTTTGGAACGGTGTGGGCCGATATGGGTGAGATTCCGCCCATTTATGATCAAAGTTCGGGGCTTGGTGGTGGCGGCGATTTGATTCTCATCGATGAATATGGCGGCGGAGTGGATAATGCTTCTGCGGCTCGCGACGCAGTATTGGCAATGGGCGACGCCAACTTGGCCTTGTTGGCCGGTCATGGTGTCTTTGTGCTTGGTTCAACAATTCGTGCAGTTCATCAGCGCGCCGTTGCTCTTGAACAGCGTTGTCAGCGCGCGTGGCATATTCGGGCGGCGCAAGGCCGATCGACCAGTTCGGTTCCCGAGTGGTGGATAGAACGGGGCCGCCAGACCGATGGCAACGGCTTTATCGGCTTTTGGGAAGCGATGGCTAGGGTTGAACTGCGTGCCGATCCGTCACTGTTGGACGAGCATTGACAATTCATGACTGACCATCTCTCTTTCTGTCGACTCTGTGCCGCCTCCTGCGGCATCGTCGTAACTGTTGAGGATGGCAAGGCGGTTCGGGTGCGTGGCGATAACGAGCATCCCGTTTCTCGCGGCTATACGTGTTCCAAGGGGAGGGCCCTCACCGAACTTCATTACCGGTCCAATCGCCTAGGGCGCCCGAAACTGCGTCAGAAGCCATCCGATTGGCAGACCACTTTGGACGACCTCTACGCAACTATTGCGACCTCCATTTCTCAATCGGGTCCCGACTCGATTGCGTTGTATCTGGCCACCGGTCTTGCGTACGACTCTGCTGGTCAGGTGGCGTGTGGGATGTGGATGAGTTCGATAGGAAGTTCCTCGTTTTATACAGCAGCAACGGTCGATAACTCGCCGGTGTTGGTGGCGGCCGAACGCATTGCCGGACACCCCATGCTCAATCCGGTGTGGGAACCGGAGAGCGCTCAGCTCACGATCTTTTTCGGAACAAATCCCGTGGTTTCGCATGGTTACGGAACCACTCTTGCCGACCCGATCCGCCGGCTGCGTGAGAACCGAGAGGTGGGCGGAAAGATATGGGTGCTGGATCCGAGGAAGACGGAAACTGCTTCTCACGCCGACGAATATGTTGCTGTTCGGCCTGGTTCCGATGTGATTTTGCTCGCGGCCCTTGTTCACGCGCTGTTCAACGAAACAAAGTGTGTCGAAGCTCTGCATGAGTCATGTCGCAACGATGACATCGATCGATTGCGTGAGGCAGTGCAACCTTTCGATCTTGATAGAGCTGCTCTCGCAGCCGGGGTTGCTCGAAGTGTCATCGAACAACTCATTAGTGACCTTCTCGACCGACATGGCCGTGTAGCGGTCTTCTGTGGCACAGGAATCACGATGTCGGCTGACGGAGTAATTGCGGAATGGCTCCGTTGGGCCGTTCTTATTATGACCGATTCACTCGACCGGCCCGGCGGAATGCGTTTCAACCGAGGTGTCGTAAACCGGTTGCGGGCGGCGTTGGTAGAAGCTGAGCCTCAACCAGTAACGACGCGTCCGGAACTGCGGCGCGTTGCGGGGCAAATGCCAGTTGCCGCCATGGTCGATGAAATTGAGTGTGGAAATCTTCGAGTGCTTATTCTTGCCGGGGGTAATCCACTTTCCGCTTTTCCTGAACCTGATCGTTTTCGTCGCGCGTTGTCATCACTTGATGCGCTGGTGGTTATCGATGTTGCCGAAAATGAATTGACCGATCTCGCAAGCCACGTGCTGCCGGCCACCTCGCAACTTGAGCGCGCTGATCTGTCCCTTGCCGAGCAGGTGTCCTTCCGCTCGGGTATGCAGTTCACTTCGGCGGTCATCGAAGCCGAGGCGGACCGACGCCCGGTGTGGTGGATGCTCGGGTCTTTGGCGGCACGGTCGCCGCGACCACTTATTGCGGGTGCGCCCATCGATTCGCTGAGCGATGAAACCTTCTTGGCCGGACTTCTTGGCCACGGCCCACTTGAGGCGGAAGAGGTACTTACCGCTGGACCTCGCGGGGTGGATCTTGAGCCAACCTATGGTTGGGTCAGACCCGCTATGTGTAAAGACGGCCGCTGGTCGATCGCCCCTAAGGATTTCGTCACCCGTCTTGGGAACCATCGGGGCCCGGAGACAGGTTTTGTGCTGGTGCCTCGTCGAGAAATGGCGTGGAGTAATTCGGTGCGGATCGCAGGGATAGGCGACGAACCGGTTGCCTTGCTGCATCCCGCTGATGCGGAAGAGCTCGGTGTGGGCGAAGGATCGTGGATCGCTCTTTCAAGTGCCTATGGGTCGATGGTGGCCGCGGCCTCGCTGACGACGGGTATTCGTCGCGGAGTCATCTCGGTGACGCACGGGCACCCAGGTTCTCTCACCGGAACAGTGACCAGTTCAACTCATGAGGTCGATCCGCTTACGGCGATGCCCCGGATGTCGGGTCTTCCGCTACAGGTCACTCCGCTGGCTTTCTGAACTGTCGGTCAGAATGATGGTGAGAGCCACGAAGGGATCCCGCAAGCAATGGAGTACATAGTCGGTCGGCGTCCAACGAAGGATGAGCTCGCGTCGTATCAAGGAGAGACAGTTGAGGATCTCGTTCCCCCCGAGTTGCGGTTGCTCTTTGTTGGCATCAATCCGGGGTTGTGGACCGCAGCAGTCAATGCGCATTTCGCTCGACCTGGTAATCGCTTTTGGCCTGCGCTGTTTCGAGCCGGCATCACGTCCACCGATGTTGATGCATCGATGGGTTTACGTGACCCCAATCGGAAAGAACTTTTTGCATCAGGGATAGGGATCTCAAATATTTGTCCGATTGCAACTGCTCGTGCCGATGAGTTGACACGAGAGCAACTGCGGAAGGGCGGAGATGACCTTCGCGTTTTTGTGCGAAGGCATCAACCAAAGGTGGTGGCGGTGCTTGGTGTCACCGCCTACCGTCAAGCGTTCGGAAACGCAAAGATTTCGATAGGTCGCTCCGATCTCGATTTTGAGGGATCAGAGCTTTGGGTGTTGCCGAACCCAAGTGGCCTTAACGCCCACGAAACTGTGGAGAGCCTCGCCGTTTGGTATCGGAAAGCAGCACTCGCAGCAGAGGTCCCACTCTTCAACGAGATCAGATGATGCCGGGTAATTTTCCACCGGCTTGAATCCACTCGGTGAATGCTCGCTCGCCTTCTTTCGGGTTGTAAATATCCTCCTGATACGAAAATTCGCCGTTCCCGGCATACTCAAGAATGGTGATGCAACTAAATCGAATGTCCTTGCCGCCGGCGGGATGCGGAAGAACTTGCCACGGATAATAGACAACTCTGTTTCCGTTGATGACAACCCATTCGATAGGAAACGACATCGTCGACGGGGCTTGAGCCATCACGTCGACAATGCCCTTTCGAATGGCCTCACGGCCAACGAACCTGCCGAGATGATGTTCTACCCAAAGACCGTCAATCGTGTGTAGATCCGCCCATGCGTTCCAATCGCCACTATCGCCAACAGCCACGAAATTGTTATAGGCGGCTCGTACTTCATCTTCGCTGAACGTTTCCATTGATCCCCCCGAATATCGTAACGAATTGTATTGCTCACCCTAGAACGCTGCGGGAAACTGACGATCCAATTGTGTGCGCGCCTGACGTTTACGGTTCCTCGACCCTTCCGTCGGGATGTAGAGCGAAGCGACCTCGTTCCACATTGTGAACGGGGCCATCTGATGGCCATGGCCAGCCACCGAATCCAGTCTTTTCGAAGTCAGTAAATGTTTGACGCAGTTCGGTTTCGTTGTTCATGACGAATGGACCTTGCTGCGCCACCGACTCTCCGATTGGCCGGCCCTGAAGTACAAGGCAGTCTGCGCCATTTTCGGAGCCAAGAGTGAGCGGTGAATCACATGTCACCACCGACCCGGTGTTTCGTCCCAGCCGGTGATCATTGATAAATAGTCCATCGCCATCAAACACATACAAGGTTCGATTTGTGTCGGGATGTTGCGCTGGGGGGAGTTCGAGCGAAGTGCCTGGATCGAGGTGAATATGCCAAATGGCGACATCGTTGTTGTCGTCGTTGGCCCAGGATGCATCCGGTGGACGGGGAGGCACCGAACTGTCGAATTTCCCTGCGATGACAACAATCTCGGCGATGCCATCGCCGTGATCAACGGTTGTGTGTCGAGGGATCGATTCGTTCCAAATCATCTTGAACTCGGGAGTCGCCATTTTGTTGGCGGCCGGAAGGTTCAGCCAGATCTGAAAGAGTTCAACCGGATTACGTCGATCGGTAAATCGGAGGGGAAACATTTCCGAATGAACAATTCCGGCTCCCGCGGTGAGCCACTGGACATCGCCTTGACCGAAACGAGCCGATGCACCGAGAGAATCCGAATGATCGCAAAAACCTTCACGAACGTAGGTGACTGTCTCGAATCCTCTATGTGGGTGTCGGGGAAAACCGGGAATGGTGGAGCCGTGGTACATCCGCCACCCGTCGCGGATCTCGAAATCCATTCCGAGAGAACGCTCTTCCAAGGGTGCGTCCGGCCCAAGGCGACCATTGCCATTCGGGTAATCGTCGCGATGGTGGGCACAGAAAAGGAACGGATCAATAGTTGGCCAGTGAAGGCCCAGATCGACAGTTTGGAGTACGGCCTCGCTGCTCATTCGAACAGCGTATGGGGACGGAATCCTCGTGACACCTACTTCTCGAAACGCTCAAACCGCTCACGGCGGGGAACGACTTTACTTCCCTTAATCGTGGTCTTCTTCATTGCCTTCACCACAAGATCTACGGAAGTTTCGGGGACCTCTACAAGAGAAAACTTCTCGGCGATTTCGATTGAGCCAATGTCTTTTCCGTTCAAGCCTGTTTCGCCAGCGATGGCGCCTACAAGGTCACCGGGACGCACTCCCTGTGCGCGTCCAATGGGGAAGTACAAGCGAGTCATTGATCCGCCGCCGCTGTACTTGCCGTTCTTGCCTTCCTTCGGTTTGCCCTTCGATTTGCGATCGTCCCTGCCGCCACGATCGCCGCGGTCATCTCGCTGCGATTTAGGTCGACGCATTTCAATGTCGGGAATTTCGGTCTCGTCGTCGGTGCCGCTGGTGGACTGATGGGCCAATTTCACCGCCGCGAGGGCGATGTCGATGAGGGCGTAGTCGTCGGTGAGGGTTTCAACAACTGCTCGATAACGACCAAGGTCTTCGTCGAGCAGGGTTTCGCGAAGCGTTCCCAGCGTGAGTTCCATTCGGCGGTTACGCAGGTCCTCAATAGTCGGGACCTTCTGGATCGTGAGCGCGTTCCCGGTAACTCGCTGGATGTTCTCGAGCAAACGGTTCTCGCGTGGTTCGGCCAACGTGATTGCGACACCTTCACGTCCGGCGCGTCCTACGCGACCGATGCGATGCGTATACGCCTCGGGTGCGGAAGGCACGTCGTAGTTGACGACGTGAGTGAGTTGATCGATATCGAGACCGCGTGCGGCAACGTCGGTCGCAATGAGAAGTTCGGCAGATCCATTGCGCACACGAGCCATCACTCGATCGCGGGCCTCTTGGTTCATTCCTCCGTGCAACGCCTCGGCGCGATAGCCGCGACCATTCAACGTCTCGGCCAGTTGATCAACCTCGTGACGAGTGCGACAGAACACAATGGCCGCAGCCGGTGCCTCAACGTCGAGGATGCGACCCAGTGCGGCAGGCTTATGGGAACGAGACACGATGTAGGCGAGTTGGGTGACGCGTGGTGCTTCGCCAACGTTCTGCTTTTCGGCCGCGATGCGGATGGTGACCGGATCGGTGAGATGTCGACGTGCCAGCGACTCAATTCGCTTCGGCATCGTCGCAGAGAACAGCACGGTCTGATGGCTTTCGGGTAGCGCGCTGAGAATTGCATCGAGGTCTTCGGCAAAGCCCATATCGAGCATCTCGTCGGCCTCATCGAGAACAACCATTGCGATATCGCTCAGTGGCAATGTGCCCCTCTTGATGTGATCGACAGCGCGTCCAGGTGTGGCAACGACGATGTCGACACCGCGGTTGAGTGCCTGGAGTTGGCGTCCGATTGGTTGGCCACCATAAATAGGAAGTACCCGAGCAGCGAGACCACGTCCGTACTTGTGTGTCGCTTCGGAGACTTGCATCGCCAGTTCGCGGGTGGGGACCAGCACGAGACCTACGGGCTTGCGGGCGTTTGCTCGGTCGCTGAGCAACTCGAGCATGGGAAGTGCGAACGCCGCAGTCTTGCCGGTGCCGGTTGCCGCTTGGCCGAGGAGATCGCGACCGGCCACAAGCGGTGGGATGGCCTCGCGTTGGATCGGAGTTGGTTCTTCGTATCCGAGCGAGGCGAGTGTGTCAGTGAGCTCTGATCGAAGGGTTAAGTCCGCGAAAGTGATTGTCTGAATGGTGTCGTCCATGTTCCCGGACTCCTCTGCCGGTAAAAACGCCTCGACCAATGGGGAGCGGGTCAGGCGACCTCCACGTTTTCACGTTGGGGCAAGAATCACGAATCGGGCAGAAATCGGGCGTCCGTGAGAGTATTCGGGCATGGAACTTCGTCATTTCGCCACCCTCACCATTTCGGTCGCCGCTGATGGGCTTTTTATGCTCGGTGCAACCCCGGCGGGAACTCGGATTATTCAAGAAATCAGTGAGGCCCGAATTGAGGGCCCTCGCCTGAAGGCTTCCCTGATTGGCGGGGCTAACGCTGATTGGCTGGCCATCGATGCCCAAGGTGTCGGCACCTTTGATATTCGTATGACCTTCCGCACCGATGACGGAGTGCCGATTTATTTGGCGTACAAGGGCCGTGCGGACTGGTCGCAGGGCATGGGGAAAGCCCCAGTTTTTGTGGGGGCCGAATTTGAGGCGGGCGATGAGAACTATCGATGGCTCAACGGTTTTCATTTCTTCGGTAGGGGTCAGGTTGGCGATGGCGGTCAACTTGTTTACGAGTTCTACGAGGCCGAGTGACATCAGTAACGAATGAGTAGTCCATCTCCGTTGTTCGATAACCGAATCACACGCCTGCTTGGTGTTGATGTCCCAATTGTGCAAGCGCCGATGGGATACATCGCCCGCGCACAATTAGCCTCAGCAGTTTCGAATGCTGGGGCAATGGGGATAATCGAGACATCATCGGGGGAACTCGATGCGGTTCGTGGTGAGATCGCCAAAATGGCAAAACTTACGGAGCGGCCCTTTGGTGTCAATATCGCTCAAGCATTCGTTCGTGACCCATCGATCGTGGAGTTTGTTGTCGAGCAAGGGGTCCGCTTCGTCATCACGTCGGCTGGCGATCCTCGCGTGTACACATCACAACTGAAAGACGCAGGTCTTGTTGTCTTTCATGTTGTTCCCACACTGAAGGCCGCACTCCGTGCCGTCGATGCCGGCGTTGACGGTCTCGTTGTTGAGGGGAGTGAGGGCGGCGGTTTCAAAAACCCCAGCGATGTCTCAACAATGGTGTTGCTCCCACTCGTAGCGTCGAAGGTGAATGTGCCCATCATCGCGGCGGGTGGATTCGCCGATGGTCGCTCAATGGCGGCAGCGTTGGCCTTAGGCGCAGAGGGTATTCAGATGGGTACTCGCATGGTCGCCAGTGCGGAGTCGCCAATTCACGACAACTGGAAACAAGGAATCGTCAGTGCAAACGAAACTGGAACGGTTCTCTTGAACCGCCATAGCGCTCCCGCTCTACGCGTATTGCGAACCTCGCTTAGCGAATCCTATGAATTCGATACGGAGTCAAATGCCATGGAAGGAATGGCTCGATACAAAGAGCTTTACTTCGGCGGGGACATGGACTCCGCTCTCGCATTAAGTGGAGCAGTGGCCGGACGCATCGAATCGATTCGGCCGGTCGCCGAAATTATTGATTCATGCGCACGAGAGTGTTTGAAAGTTTTGCTCGATCTTCAGAGGGATTACCTGAAGTGATCGACTGACGAAGTAGTCAGTCGATTGGAAGTCGAGCCATGAGGTCGATCTTGAGCTCTTCGAACTCGTCAAAGTCGATGACTTTGTCATCTAGTTGCTTGTGAATCAGTTCGATTTGCTTGAGCAATTCCGCTGCCGAAAGTTCACCTTCAGTGCTCAACGGCATTAGTGGCTCGCCGTCTTCGGGAAAATCTGGTTCCCCTGACTGGCGTTTTTCACGCTTAAGAGCTTGTTTGGCCTTCTTGGCCCGATCTCGCTGCAATTTCTCAAAACTCGTGCGTTGCGCAGCCATGTGCGCCTCCTTCGAACGATGCCCGCCCTCGGATATCGGGGGAACTGTCTCCAACACCCAATGGATCAGTGGTGATCGAAAGGCAGGCGACAGGCAGGGCGGGCGATAAACCCGTTGGGACGATACCGGATACGGACAGCAAACCAATGCACCCTGCGATACTCGGTGCCATGAAGACTCAAATGTGGCCTCGAAACAGGTCGCACACCGGCTTCTTGTAATCCGACAACGCCGGTCCAGAAGATGGTGGCTAGGCGCTACCAAGTAGCGATTTCATCCATGCCGGAGCCCGTGTGGCGCGACCGTTTTTGTCGACGACTCCGTGCACGGTTGCTCCCAAGAGGCAGATTTCGTCACCGATCATTGCGAGATAATCCATTTGGAAGGTTGCGCCCCGAACATCGGAGACACGTGTTGCGATTGACACCACGTCTTCGAAGCGAGCGGGGGAGCGGTATTGGGTGACAACTTCGAGAACGGTGAAATCGAATCCTTCTTCGCGTATCGATGAATAGGGATGTCCAAGTGCGCGAAGAAAGGCGACTCGTGTTTCCTCTAGCCAGAGGATGTACGAGGAATGGTGAGCGATCCCCATTGCGTCAGTTTCACCAAAGCGGACGACGACTGAATGCTGAAACGGATAATCGGTTGCATCGGCTGATATGTCAGTGTTGACGCGCATCAATTCCTCGGTACGTCGATCCAGGGGAGTTCCTTGTCGGTGCGGGGTTCGCCGGGAAGGCCAAGTACTCGTTCTCCCAGAATGTTGCGCTGGATTTCCGAGGTTCCGCCTTCAATGGAGTTGGCTCTAGATCGGAGGAACATTTTCCGTGAAGACCCTGGCGGTCCGGTGAGACCTAACTGTTCAGTTCGCCGCATGGTGTAGTCGTAATCAATGAGTGCTTTCGCGCCAAGTAGTTCGATACAGAATTCATAGATCTGCATATTGACCTCAGCGAATTTCAACTTTGCAATAGAACCTTCCGGGCCAGGATTACCTATTTTTCTTGCCTGAGATGCTCGCTGGTTGGTGAGCCGCAGAACTTCTGCGTCAATCCATAACTGCATCAACCGATCTTTCATGACCGGGTTCTGCTCGCAATCTGCCCACAAACGCATCGCTTCGCCAATGGCGCCAGAACCTCGCGCGGGAGGCGCTCCGGCCCCACCGCCAATTGTGGTTCGCTCGTTTGCGAGTGTTGTCATGGCGACGCGCCATCCCTCACCAACATCTCCAATGCGGTCGGTGTCGGGAACACGAACTTCGGTGAGGTACACCTCGTTGAATTCAGCCTCACCGGTCATCTGGCGGAGCGGTCGAACCTCCACCCCGGGAGCGTGCATGTCCAACATAAAATATGTGAGCCCTTTATGTTTCGGAGCGTTTGGGTCGGTTCGAGCAACGAGCATTCCACGGTCGGAGATATGGGCCAGTGTGCTCCACACTTTTTGGCCGGTAATCACCCATTCGTCTCCGTCGCGGACGGCGCGACAGCCGAGACAGGCGAGATCTGATCCGGCACCCGGTTCGGAAAACAACTGACACCATGCATCTTCGCCGGTGAAGATACGTCGAAGTAAACGAGTTCGCAGTTGTTCCGAACCATGGGTGACGATTGTTGGACTGGCCATGGTGAGACCAAAAAAGAATCGCGCTGGCACCGATGGTGCACCTGATTCGCGCAGTCGTTTGTCAATCTCGTGCTGCAGGGGAGGTGAGAGACCCATTCCACCCGAGGCTTCAGGAAAATGCACCCAAGCCAGACCGAGGTCGAATTGACGGCCTCGGAACTCGGAGATGTTCTGGGGGTTTGGCTTGATCTCGCTGAGCAGAAGGTCAACCCGCTCGGAGACAATGTCAGCATCAGAGCGTGTCATTTCTTACAGGCTACGCAAATTGTCAGTCGCTAGCCCGGGTTGTGACTTGAGATGGCGCGAAACGGTACGCTTGCGGGCTGTTGCCGGGTGTGAAGTGCCTGGCCCGATGAAGAGGAAAATTCATGGCTGAGGTTCAGTTCGACGATATTGATGCTATCAATGCATTGGCGAGCGATGAGTTTGGCGAGTGGGGAAACTCAATCGAGGTCACTCAGCAAATGATTAGCGATTTCGCCGAACTGACCGGCGATCGGCAGTGGATCCACATCGATGTCGAACGTTCACTTAAAGAGAGCCCATTTGGTGGCCCAGTTGCGCACGGTTTCCTTACCCTCAGCCTCATGCCGAAACTCGCAACGTTTCCCATCAAGATCAAGGGCAACGGAAGCGCAGTGAATTACGGCGCTGAAGGTCTGCGCTTTCTTTCACCAGTGCCAGCCGGAGCGAAGATTCGTGCTCGATCACGTGTTGTGAAAGCCGAAACAAAGCCCAAGGGCACCCTCATCACAACCGAAGCCGAAATCGGCGCTGAAGGTTCTGAAAAGCCGGCGTTGCTGTACAAGATGCAAGTTCTCTACACCGCACCTCGTTGAGACGCCGCTCGTTCTATCGGCCGCTTGTTGTTGTTGGTTGTTTCGCGGCGATCAACTGCGGAACCAGCCAATTCATAACTGTCTGCAGTTGTTCCTTACGGATATGGACGCCGTCACTGCGGATCTCTTTATCGTGCTTGCTGCCACGTTTGCCGAGCCAAGCTTGATAGTCGATGACGGTTTGATGGGGGAGCCTCTCTACTAGGCCGAGCACGATCTCATTGACGCGGTCAATGCGAGCAGGATTGTTGAAATCGGATGCTCGGTCGAGGTACGGAGACGTGAGCCATGCGACAGTTGCGCCACGAGAAGCGAGGATGTCAAGTGCCTGTCGGTACTCCGATTCGAGGAACGCGTCATAGGAGGGATCGCCGGGCTTCACCCACTGATCTCCGATAGATGGCACCTTCCTATCGATGGAATCCCAAGGGCTTGCATAGCCAAGAACAACATCAGGTTTATAGAGATCAATAGCAGTGACCCACGAAATGATGTTTGCGTCGCCGACAAGTTGTGGATCGACGGGGTCGGCCCAAGTTGCACAGACATCGCCCATCGGCCCCGGACCTTCTTCGTAGTTTTTCGTGCCACCGCGTGTTGTTCCACAACCCAAATGCGATTCGTTGAAGACCATGATCTCGCCAGGGTGATCGGAACACCAGTCTTTGAGGGCCTGACCGATCTGTGTCATCACTGAATCACCAACAACGAGTATTCGCACAGGATCGGAACCTTGGGGGACAAGACAGGTTTTGCCGTCACCGAGAGAAACCGGGGTCTGTGCTTGCTGGTCGATTTGAAGCGCTCCGGTGGCCGGGCCGGCAGATTCTGGTGGTCGGCGAACCGTGTTGGCGTAGAGCAGTAAACCAAGCGCAATCGTAATTCCAGCACCCAGACCCGCCGCGAATTTCCATCCGGGCCAACGCCCCTTGATGAATGGCCGCTCAATGAATTTGTATGACAACCACGCCAGTAGGAACGTGAGCCCGAAACCGAGCGCGAGATCTCGAAATGAATTGAGACCAGGCTTGTCGGGAGACTTATCGCTATCCACAACAATAAAGACAAGCCAGTGGTAGAGGTAGAGGCCGAATCCAAGACGACCGGCCCACATCAAAAATCGATTGGTGTACAGCCAATGTAGCCATCCGGTTTTCGTCGAGACAGCCCGTGTCATGAACACCGACATCACGGCAACAAGGAAGAAGCCCCCATACTCGAACATCCAAGCGGTCTTTTCACTAATGGTGAGCATCAAGATGATGAACCCAATTGTGGAGACAAGACCAAAGAGCTGGGTAACCCAATGACCCCAACGAGTTCGTGGTTTCCCCCACCACGAACAGATCACTGCCATGGCGATTCCAAGCAACAGCGCAAACGCTCGAGTGTCCGTTCCGTAATAGGCGCGTGAAACGGTGGATGCGTCGTTGGGATTGAAGACAATTGACATCCAAATTGCTGATGCAATTGCTCCGCCAATAGAAAGAATGCCGAGCCACTTTCTGCCGAGCCACTTCATGCAGATGATCAAAAAGAACGGAGCAAAGAGATAGAACTGCTCTTCGATGGCGAATGACCAAACATGTCGGAAAGGTTGCGGATTTGAGTACTGATCGGCATCGAAATAGTTGGAGTTAGAGAAAATCTCTTTCCAGTTGGCCATCCAACTCATTGCTCCGGTGATGCCGCCGGTCCACTTGGCGATCTGGCTCTGATCAATAATGAACGCGGTTGCCGCCGCGGTTAGAACAAAGGAGAGAACAAGTGCGGGCATGAGGCGGCGAGCTCGACGCGATGCGTACGAACCGACATCCATCTTTCCTGTCGTGTCCCATTCGTTGAGGGCAATGGTGATGATCAGGAAACTGGAGAGAACGAAGAAGAGATCAATCCCGATGATTCCGCCCGGAATGAGATACGGGGCGAAGTGGTACATAAGAGGACCGAAGATCACATAAAAACCGCGCATGCCGTCGAGTGCTGGCATGTGGGCGATACGGGGGGCTTTTTTGACTTCAGGCGATCCAAGAGAATCGGCACCTACATCTGAGGAATGAACCGGTTCAGCTAGTAAAGCCGTGCCCGCCACGGCGCCATCTTCAGTTGGTGGCTGTTCATCGGGAGGAAAGGTTGTGGTCATCCGAGTGAACTGCTCCGAGTCGTCCTTGTCTCTTTCTATTGTGACACGTGACACTCCGAGGCTGTAGTCGGGAGGGGTGGGAACGAAGGAGGTTGCCCGAGTTAGATGCTCAATCGCAATCGAGCATCTATAGGGAGGTTCTCAAGGATCCACTGCGAAACAAGCGCCGAGCCGTCTTTCGAGAAATGGACACCGTCCGGCCGCCATTCGACACCATCGCGGGTCCAGGTGAATCCGTTCTCGCAGGTGATCGAATGCAGATCGAGGATTGTCAGATTTTCGTCTGTGGCGGAACGAGAAGTGACAACTGATTTTTGAATCGCAACTAACGATGCCGATGTTGATTCCTCGTACTCGACGGTCTTCTCCTGTCCGCCGAGGGGAGTGAAACAAGGAGTCGTCAGCACAATAACTTCTGCGTTGGTGGCCGCTAGTACGTCAAGTGACGTTGTCAGTGCATCTCGGTATCGTCGGTCAAAGTCGGAATCTCCTGGTCGTTCAAATCCGTTTCCCCAATCTCGGGCATAGACGTCCCATGCACCAGTGAGGAACAAAATGACATCTGGTTTCTGTGCTTCAACAAGCGAGGCCCAAAAAAGATCATGGTCCGGGCATAGGTTTCCAATTGACTCAACTGTGCCGTCAGGTTTGCGAACTTTTGGTGATGTCAGTAGCGCGCATCCCAACTCTGCACCCCCGATGACTTTGATGTTCGGCGGTAAGAGTGTGTTCATGCTGTAAGTGGCAGTGATGGCGACCGAATCGCCGATGATCAGGATTCGGCGCGCCGCTGCATCGACCGCGGGTTGATCGTTCAGAAGTTGAGTACGCCGCGCCAGATCAGTCGGCCCAGCGACAAGATTGGTAGCGCTTCCCGACCCTGGGGCAATGAGTAACGCAGCCGCCACCGTAAGCGCGCCCACGGCGAGCCAGGATGACCCCAGAACGGGTAATCCAATTTTGGAACGACGCACGGCTTTCTCAAAAAGAAGAGTTGAGGCGATGGCAAGCGCTAAAGTGATCGAAAATCGGAGGACGATGGCTTCGATATTTCCAAGCGTGTTGTTTGCGAATGGGAGTCGCCCATCGGTGACATAGACCCTCACGGGCCAATGCCAGAGGTACAGGGCATAGGAAATGGCACCGATGCGTCGAAGTAGCGGTTGGGAAAGGGCAGTAGCGAGAATGTTTCGACCTGACGCAGCGATTACCACTGTGAGAGCTACGACGGCGAAGAGTGCAAACCCCCCTCGGTACATCCAACGTTGATCGTCACCAACAAACCCGTACGCGGCCATCAAAAGAAAAAAAGCCAGGATTCCAATTGCAGTAGACCTGCGACTTGTCGAGATGCGGTTCCAAGCGAACATTGCTCCAAGAGCCCCGATGAGGAGGGCAGAGATCCTCGAGTCGGTTCCGTAGTACGCGCGTGAGAGGTCTCCATCAAGTGAAAGAATTGCCATTGAGAATACGCTGAGGATTGCGCCTGCGGAAGCGACAATGACGAGCAGTCGCCGGTTGTGACGCAAGCAAAACGCAACGACGAGGGGCCAAAGAACATAGAACTGCTCTTCAATAGCGAGACTCCATAGGTGTTGAAGGGGAGAGAGCGCCGTGTAGTGGTCGAAGTAGGACGAACCTTGATGAATGAGTTCCCAGTTGGAAACGTAGGTAATGGCGGCAGCAACTGTTCCTGCCAACGAATTCTTTTGAGAGACGTCGCCGATGATGGCGGTGGCGGTAACGACACCGATGAGAAGCAGCGCGAGTGCGGGGAGCAGTCGTCGCGCCCGTCGAGTCCAGAAACCGCGCAGAGAAATTGATAACTGATTGCGGTGCTCGTCAAGCAGGAGTCCAGTAATGAGGAAGCCAGAGAGGACAAAGAAAAGGTCGACGCCGAGGAAACCGCCATCGAGAGTGATGTTGGGTTCGTGGTAGGCCATGACGCCAAGAACGGCAAGCGCTCGAAGTCCGTCGAGGCCAGGCCTCCATCGGGGGTGAGCCGTCGACTCCACAGTTCTTGAAACCTCGGAGGTCGCGGCAGCAGGGTGGTCGGCTGTATCGATCCCACGACCGTAGACTCCAGGACATGGGTAGGTCGGTCAGTTTCACCCTCGATTTCGAGGATTTACGCACCTCGGCAGAACAGCCCGAGCGGGTTCATTTCGTGACCGAACGCCTGCTCGATCGCCTGATCGAGATTGGTGTGAAGGGAACCATGTTCTGTGTGGCGGAAACTGCCGCCCGTCACCCACAACTCATCGCAAGAATGGTTGCTGATGGGCACGAGATTGGTGTTCACGGTCTTCGCCATACCCCCAACGATCTTTTGAGCGCTGCGGAATTTCGATCCGAGATTTCGCAAGCAAAGCAGATGCTTGAAGTAATGGTGGGAGTGCATGTAGTGCTCTATCGGGCGCCGCAATATTCGCTTATTCCTGAGACACCATGGATTCCCGAAATCCTCACCGACCTGGGATTCCTTGCGTCATCAAGCGTGCTGCCCGCTAAAAGTGTTCTTTACGGCTGGCCCGGAGCGCCACGGACTTCGTTTCGTTGGCCCTCGGGACTTATCGAGCTTCCAAGCCCCGTTATGAAGTTTGGTCCCACCACTATTCCGTATTTGGGGGGGGCATACCTTCGCCTACTCCCGAAGGCGGTTCGGCACAGGGGAATTTCGCAGGCCGATCCCGCGACGGTTCTCTGGAGTTACTGCCATCCGTGGGAATTCGATTCCGAAGAACCTTTCTATGTTTTTGAAGACGGTGGATGGCTGGCAAGTCGAGTCGGGTGGATGAATCGGAAGGGAATGATGAAACGGGTTGAGGCAGTTCTTTCGCCTATCCCAGGACTCCCACTTGGTGAGATCGTTGCTGGTCTTGGGGAACTTCCTATTTTTGAACCCTCCTCGGTGCCGCGTGAACAGGTCAGCCGCTTACAGGGAACACTTAGGACGCGGTCACGTTCAAAATGAAACTTCGCGTTTCCCGCTTTGCGATCGGTCTGCTGCTGATTACCGTTGCAGGCCTTGGTCTTCGAATCGTCTACATCGCAACATGGGCACCCCACGATGTTGAAGAGCTCGGCGGCGATGCGTGGTACTACCACGAGGCGGCGAATCTCTTCGCTGAGGGGAAAGGGTTTATCGATCCCTATCGATACACCTTTGGTAGTTCCGATAACGTCACTTTGGCGGACGGTCAGACGATTGTCGTTACGACGCCAGTGGGCCATGAAGAACCGACAGCGGGCCATCCACCCGCCTATGTTGTTTTTTTAGGTGTTATCGCCTGGTTCGGGGGTCGTTCGCTCCTTATTCAGCAAGTCGCATCGGCGCTGCTTGGAGTCGCATCGATCATTGTCGCGGGCTTTCTCGGAAGGTCCTTGCGAAGCAATCGCGTGGGACTTATTGCTGCAGCACTTGTTGCTGGCTATGCGAATATTTGGATCAATGACGGCCTCATCATGTCTGAAACGATTGCCGTTCTCTTTACCCTTATTGTCACGTTTTTCGGCTTGAGGTTTTGGCGGCAACCATCCAAACTTAATGCAGTTATTTTTGGAGTTGGAGGCGCGCTAGCGGCACTTACGCGTGTTGAATTGCTTTTATTTCTTCCGATCATTGCGGCGGTCGCGTTGTGGAAAGCTCCAATCTCGTGGAGCGACCGAGTTTTTCGATATGCCATTGCAGGATTTTCTTGCTGCATTATTTTGGCTCCATGGGTCATCCGGAACAATCTCGTCATGAACGAACGCATAACGCTTTCGGATGGTTTGGGTACGGTAATGGTTCAAGCAAATTGTGATGCGACGTACTACGGCGAGCATATTGGTTTCTGGAATCTCGACTGCGGCGCCCCGCAGCCTTTTGGTCCAAATGGTGAATTACTTGACGAATCACAACGCGATGTTGTCGTACGTGACCGAGCCTCTGGCTACATCGCTGCGCATACCAAACGACTCGTCACGGTTGTTGTTCCAGCGCGAGTCGGAAGAATGTTGGGGTTCTATCAACCTCTCGAACAAATTCGGATTGATGTCATAGAAGACCGACCCTGGTTTCCGGCTTGGTTGGGCTTTTGGCAATACGTGATCTTGGCCCCAATGGCAATTGGTGGTGCAGTCATTCAGTGGCGCCGGAAGCAACCAGTTCTGGTCATTGGTTTGTGGATGGTTCTCGCCACTTTCACGGCGGCCACGGCTTTTGGAATGACCCGCTACCGTATCGGGGCGGAAGTGTCGATAGTGCTTTTCGCCGCCATAACATTCGACGCATTGTGGAGTCGTTTTCGTCCCGCACCGGCGGATCAAAATGAAAATATTTCGTTAGTGCCTGCCGAGGTCAACGAGGCGTGACCGACGACGCGGAATTACTTCGTGCCGCTCAACTCTTGAATGGCGTGTTTGATCACGAGGATTCGTTAACTGTTGAATCGTTGCGTTGGTATTATGACGAAAATCCCATCGGACCTGCAGCGGTGGGTCGGGTAGAGATTGGTGATCAGCGAGTCGGCAATTACGCGCTCATTCCTCAACGGTTTCTCTCCACAGAGGGGGAGTCCCGAATTCTGGGGATCGGCGTAGATCTAGCGGTCGATCCAGAGTCTCGTGGTTCAGGAACTTTTCGAAAGACAGTTGAGGATTCGTATAAGCGGGGAATCGCGATGGGTTTCGACGGGATTTTGGGCGTCGCAAATGCAAACTCAGCCCCACGCATGGTGTCGACATTGGGATGGAGAGCACTCGATCCATTGCCCGTGACGCTCATTCCGGCGATTGGAAGGAAATCAACTTTTGTCTCAACGGTGGTCGATGAGTCGTGGGTCGGATTCATTCGCTCGTTGTCGAGTACGCCATTTCCAAGGTCCTCAGAAAGTGGATACTCACCACAATGGACTTCAGAGTTGCTCTATTGGCGTTTGTCGCGCCCAGGTAAACGGTATTCCATTCATGTTTCTGATGAGTTCGTCGTTGTTTCAACACGCACTCATGTCGCCGGAGTTCCCGTTGCGGTCATCTTGAAAGTCTTGAATCGCGTTGAGGGCGCAGTCACCAAGATCGGAACGCTCGCAAGTGTTGTAGGGCGGCATCATCGAGCGCCGTTCGCAATTCATTGGGGAAGAAACCCTGCCATCAAGGTACGAGGAATCCCTCTTCCGCAGTCGCGCCTGCCGTCACCGCTATCGCTCGTGTTGCATGGGTTTAGCGATGACTTTGACGCCGATAATTTTGAACTCGGCGAGTTTGAGTTTCTGGACTTTGATGCCTACTAGTAACTGATTCCCGCAATCTGTTTTGCGTACGCAAGAACTCGGGACGGATCGTAGGAGCGTTGGATGAGCATCTTCTCTGCCTCAAGAGAACCTTCGGCATGTATCGCGAGTACGGCGTGATAACCGCCAAACTCGCGAGTCGTGAGATCGCTGACCATATTGAGAGCGCGAACTCGGGTCTCACCGTCGATTCCATCGCGGCCGCCGAGGTATGACCTAAGTAGATTTCCGGTTGCCGGGTTGGCGAAATCGGCTGCGCCGGGAGCAGTGACGAGAAGACCACCCGCTAGATCTTGGACATGTTGGAGTGCGGTGTGGAAGCCGTGAGCGAAGTGAGACTTGGCAATATTTACGATGAGCGGGTCAGGAACGTAGACCCCTGCATCATCGGGGCTCCCTCTGCGAGCCGCCGATTCGACCAAAGCTCGAAGGGTTTCGGCATAGGCGATGAGCCAAGTGAGTTTTTCTCGAACATGGTTGGCTTTGGCGATTCCGTTGATATCGGCCATCAAGGCCGCCGAGCCAACCAGCGCATCGACGAGCGGCAATTTGTAGGCAATTGCGGTGAAGCGGTGATAGTCGACAAAGGCGAGAGCGAGCGGCCCCGCAAATTCATGGTGTCCGTCGAGGAAAACTCGTTCGTTGGGTACGAAGACATCCTCAAAAATTGTGGTCGTCTCCATCATGAGACGTTGAGAACTGATGGGAGAGTCGAAGGCTTCGTTCTGTTGTGAACCGTAGGGACTGGCGACAAGAGTGAGGCCAGGAGTTGCGACAGGTAAAGCGAAGCTCACTGCCCAATCGGAATCGTTAGGCCCCATGGCACGAGTCGGAAGCACAATGAGTTCATTGGTGTTGGGCGTGCAACTTGTGTGGACCTTTGCGCCTCGAACAACAATGCCGTCAGGCCGACGATCGACAATTCGGAGATAGGAATCTGGATTGGGTTGCGCCGATGGACCAAGGCTGCGATCCCCTTTGACATCGGTTTGTGCGACAGACATAGCCAGGTCGTTCGTTCGGCAATGCTCGAAGAATTTTGAGATTCGATTTGAACGCTCGTTGTCCTGACGAAAATCATCCATTTGGCGACCGATTCGACGAAGGGCAAAAAGCGCGTCGGTTCCAATCTCCTTAATAAGGGGAACGAGAGTGTGGCAACGGGCTGTCGCCGTTTCGATGAGTGTGGCCCGATCATCGAGGTCGGATGTTGATCGGGGTTCTAGAAAATAGCGACTGAAAGGTTCATCGCCTTCGACCACGGCAATTGCTCGGGTGGAAGGATCTTCAGCCAGTTCATAATCCACTGACGCATGGGCAATAGCTCTCGCTATGACCGGATGACGTGTGACGTCAAGAACCTTCTCGCCCTGAAAGTAAACAGTCCTGTCATCACGCAGTGATTCGACGTAATGGGCGGGGGTTCGCAAACCCATTGCTCTCCTCGGCCTCGCCGGGATTCTCCGGGCGCTCAGATGTTACCAGCCCAGCATTCCGCTAATTGGGACCTATCACCGGCACCCGAAGCTGCGGGACTCTAGGTTGTTGGGCCGTGGTCGCCGATGGCTCTTACCGACGAAGTTCTTCAAAAATGAAGAAGAGAACCTTTGTCCTCCTTCTGAGCATCGCGGGTCTCTTGGGTTTTGGAATTCGGTTCGGGATGTTCATGGCCAACGTTCGGGTCACTGCTCCAAGCGGCGACGCAGTTTTTTATCATGAGACAGCAAATCTCCTAGCGGATGGAAAGCCCTACATCAATCCGTTCATTTACAACGCGGGCTATTGCTCAAATCTTGGTATTGGTAAAGAAAACTCTGATCATGCCTATGGGTTTTTGCGGGATCACCAGTGCTCCACCATCGATGTTGTGCAGCCTGACGGGACTGTCAAGGAAGTGGCTGTCTCGGTAATGCCCGGCACCGAGATGCTGACCGCCGCTCATCCACCAATATGGTCGTATCTACTCTCCGTTGCATCGCGGTTGGGATTGGATTCGGTGAACCAACATCGAATGATCGGGTTGCTCATCGGTTCATTTGGCGTTGTACTTATCGGCATCGCGGGGGCGGAGATTTTTGGACGTCGTGAAGGAGTTGTTTCCGCTTTTATTGCTGCGGTCTACGGATTTCTTTGGATGAATGATGGATCATTGATGAGCGAATCACTCGTTATTGCCTTCGTTCCTGTTATCACGATCCTCGCTGTTCGGTGGTGGCGCCGACCTCGTTGGCAAGGAGCATTGTTGTTAGGCCTGTTGTCGGGTCTAGGGGGGTTGTTGCGCACGGAACTCCTCCTTTATGGCCCGGCGCTCGTTGTTGCCGCTCTTGTTCTGCGTCGGGTTGAGTGGCGTAGAATTGGACGGGATCTCGCCGTCGTTTCCGCCATTTGCCTTCTGGTCCTCTCGCCATGGCTGGTTCGTAATATGACCTCGTTCGAACAACCCATTTTTCTTTCTCCAACCGGCACATTGATGGCGCAGTCCAATTGTGACGCGACGTATTACGGTGAAAAGCTTGGCTACTGGGAACGAGACTGTGGCGAACCCGAACCAGTTGGGGCGAATGGTGAGTTCCTTGATGAATCTCAGCGCGACGCAATCCGCAGAGAATGGGCAACTGCCTATATCGGCGATCATCAACTCCGTTTGCTGACCGTGGCCGCACCCGCACGCGTGGGGCGCGCGTTCAATATTTGGGATCCCGTTCAGACAGCACGCTATGACATTTACGTTGAAAACCGTGACTTCCGGCAATCAATGTTTTCACTTACCCAGTACGCAGTTATCGCCGCATTTGCTGTGATCGGAGCGGTACTGGCCTGGCGTCGTCATTTTGCGCTGGGGCCAGTGCTTATGTGGCCCGCCCTCATCGCCATAGTTTCGGCGATGAGCTTCGGCAACAATCGCTACCGTGTCAGTGCAGAGCCATCGCTGATTTGGCTTGCATCTTTCGCCTTTTGCTTTTTGTGGTCTGTCCTTGCGGAGAAAAAGCGCAGGGCGGAATCAACGACAACCGCAACGAGTGCCACCAACGCAAGTTGATGGGCAATCCAGAAACTCGAGGGCCATTCGACGCCCGTCGGATAGCGACGTCTCGCTTGGAGCCCCACGTAGAGGATGACAATCCCGGCCACAGACAAGACTGACGCAAGCGCGGTGACAAGAGTGCGACGCTTGGTCCAAAGGGCAAGTGATGCCACAAAAGCGGTGGCAAGAGCGACCCCGGTTCCTCCGATAGCAGCACCAAAAATTGTCAGGCCCCCCACGGACCAAAGTTTGGTCGTGAACGGAAGTGAACTTCGCGAGCGCAAGGAGGGCACAAGTGCTGGCGGTGGGCATTGGTCGTTGGTGCGAGGTCGGCGACCAACGTTGACCACGATCGAAGCAGCAATAAGAAGGGCAAGCCAGAGTCCTGACGCCCAGAGAGCGAATCCAACTGCTCGCTGGGGCTTCCATTTCAGGTCGATAGTGAGAGGGCCATTTGTCTGAGCGCCATCGATGTACCAGCCGTTGGCGAATCCGTCGATAAGGGTTGGAGCGCCAAGTGACGGCCCACCGGCGATGTTGGCGGTCCAGCCTTCGGAAAGTGATTGTCCGAGGACAAGCCAAAACGGTGTCGCGGAATCAGCAACATCGACTGAATAGGAAAGATCGCCAGTCTGTTTCCAGTTGAGTGAAGGGGGTTGTGTTTCGGGAGAAACGGCGGAAAGTTGTGTTGTATCAACCAGCGAGGCCGTATCGATTTCGAGTCCCGTGGTGAAACCTTGTGTCGTTGATAAGCGGTTCGAACCTTGGCTCAGGATCACCGGTCCACTGCACGCGCTATAGGCGAGGGGGCTCCGAGAGAGGGCCTCAGATGTTGTTCCGGAAACGCGAACTGGGATATCGGTTCCATTCAGGGAGAGCAGGCCGGAGCGACAGGAATCGGGAATCATGACTGGGATAGGTCCGAGCGCAACTGGAAGCCCGAGGTCGACTATTGCCACGGGAAATGCGTGCTGACCACCACCGAAGTATTCGGTAGTGGTTATCTCTCGTTCGCCGCCAATTGCTACGCGCAGTGATCTCGTTGTGATCGTTTCGGTGGGTATCTCCACTGAAACGACGTCCTTGCTATCGGGTGTGCCTTTGGGAACATCAACGTTATGGGTGACCCCATCGTCTCCTGTGAGGTTGAGGCGGGTCGGTATGGAGTGCGATCCATCATCGACATAGGAAAAGCGAAGAGCGTTCATTGAAAAAGTCGACGGATTGGTAACGACAAACGAGGCTCCAACCTGATTGCCAAATGGTGTCACCCACGTAGTGGATGGATCGTTGTCCAATGCTGAAGATGGACGGTAGGCAGGAACGCCATCGAGGTAAGTAGTCCCGCTCACAATTGGAAGCCCGGCCTCAAGTCCTTGGCGTCCCAATGTCCGATCAATAACTTCGCTATCTCCGTCAGCGGTCAATTGCGTCTGACCAGTGAGCGACTTGGACACTGAGTTTGGGGAGGTAAAGATTCGTAGCAGTCGGAGTTCGGGATCTTGCCGATAGCCCTCGATTGGGTTGGCTCGCCATCGGCTGAACACGTAGGTGAGCGGAGCATCGGGATAGTTGTTGACACCGTTACTTGGCGTCAGGATCCACTCCTGGGCGGAAACCCCCGGGACAGTAACTTCCCTGAATCCCACATTGGAGACTCCGACGTAATTCTGAAGACCACTGATGTTTGTTGCATCGATACGCACAGAGAGTCGTTCGAAACTCCGCTCGCTTCCAAAGTCGATTCGCTGACCGGCCCCCTCGAAGGAACTGTCCGACAAGTCGACCGTCGCGACGGGCACGCCATCAAGCAACACGGTCACTTTCGTTATAAATCGGTTGCCTTGAGTTTGAAGAAGATCAATGCGATCGGTGGTCACCGGATGTGCGTAACTGATCTGCAGGGAATCCCCAATTACTTCGCTGTAACCACCTGTCGACCAAGCAGTTCGAGGGTCGCCGTCGATTGCGTTTACCGGTCGAACTTCAGTTGAATAGGCCACAATGTTTCCGTAGGAAGTTGCAGCAACATTGGCAACGTCGTCTCCGTACCACGCGACCGTCTGATCGGCGCCTGATTGGTTCGGAAAAATTCCGATGCGAGTGTCTTTCGGATCATCGACAAGAACTGGTGAACCATTGGCTGTTTCGGTTGCGCCGTTGTTCTCTCGAGTTGTACCCCAGCGTTGCGCCCGTTTGCGGTTTGTATCGGTGATGATGAGCGATGGAGACGACCCACTGAGGAGCGGATGCAACTTCGGTGAATTGTTCACTGTCGCCGCGTAAAAAAGCGGTCGGTTCCGCGGCAGTAGCCCTGCCGACGCTGTCTCCACAAGTCCCTGACCATCGCCCCAAATGACGACCGGGTGCCTCGCTGATTCGGATCGAATGATTGAACGGACATCCTCGAGTGAAAAGACCGCTAAGGGTGGCGTAACCGATGAACCTTGACGTGCGAGTTCTATTTCATCCCTAGTTGGTTGTCGGGGATCGGCGATTGCAATTGTTGGTTCACCGAATGTGGTTGGCGCAGAAAGTCCGTTAGCGGCGGAACCGCTGCCAAAAAGTGTCCAGAGATCGGCAGGACGCGGACCGTGGTAGCGCTCGTATTGGGAATCGAGACGGAGGAGGATATTGGAGGAGGAAAAAAGACGAGCAACATCAGCGACCGCAGACGCATCGGCGGTTCCTTCTTGGAAAGGACTGTCAAGTGCTCGCAGTAAATCGACAGTGGCCGGGGAGCCGTAGGCGGTGAGTTCCCTGCCGATCCAGTCGCGTTGGAGAAGACCTGGTGCGACTGGATCTTGTGTCTGTCCCCACCGATAAGCACCGAAATCGGCACCGGGCAACTCGAGGACTCTGTCGGATCCATTGACATCAAGCCAAGAGGCCGCCTCAGTCCAGTAGGGAGGAATCTCTTCGGGAAACTTCATATCGTTCTGAATAAGCGATCCATTCCAAAGCGGAGGAAGGTTGACGATCGCAATGGCAATAACTGCCAGCGGAATGGCAAGTACGAGCCGTTTTCCGTTTCTGCCAGCGAAACGCCGTAGTACGAATGGCTGGAGTGCCTCGACGAAGATGCCAATGAGCGCCGCCATGCCCATAATAAAGAGGGGCAAAATTCGTGGTGAGTTTCGGAGGGCGAAACCGACCTCAAGTGAAGTTGTGATCTTGACGAGCGATCCCACCGGTGACGGATCGGCGAAGGGGTATGTTCCGATCGCAAACACGAGTCCCACGATCATGAGCAGTACGAAATATGCTCGCCATTTCCAGCGAGTGAGGATGGCGGCAAGAAAGGCAAGAGTCGGAAGTACAAACGACACAACAAAAATGATGAGCGTTTGGGTGAAGAGAGGTCCCGACTCGGTCCAATTTGTGAGTCCATCTTTTCCGTAGAAATACCAGTAACCAAGACCTCGAATACCTTCGGCTGCGGTTGAGGTTTGCGCAACTGTCTCAACGGTCTCGGTGAGTTGAAGGATTGGCAGTCCGTATTTACCTTGAACATAAAGACCGGCTAACCACCACAGTTGAGCAGGGCCAGTTGTGATTGCGATGCGCAAAAGGGTTCGGAGTGATGATCGAAATTCAGCATCGTGAGTGACCCAAATTGCGTAGGGCACGAGCAAGATAGGTGCGATCAGAACGAATATGACGGAACTGGCGTTGGTCCCAGCAATGACAGTGACAACCAGAGCGAAGAGCACTGGCGCTCTCCATGTTTGCTCCTTCAACGCAACAAACATGAGACCAATAAGTAGCGGGAGCGCAGACCATGGCGTGAGGATCACCGAGGTACGACCCATGTACGCGAGCACGTACGGGCTCAACATGTAAACGAAGCCAGCGACAACCGGCCCTGCTCCTCGCATGCCAAGTCGGCGAAGCATCCAAACGGTGGCGGCGCCCGCCACAAACAGCAACGAGCCGAACCACAACCGTTGGGCAATCCAAGTGGGGATCCCTAGCGCATCGAAAATCCAGTACCACGGGCCAAGAGGGAATAAGTAGCCAATGTTTTGATGAGTGACGGTGCCCGCATCTATGTGGGTGTTCCACATGTTGGGTGCGTTTTGCAAGAACGATCCGGGATCCAGATACAGATAGGCCTTGGTGTCAGCGGAGATTGAACCGGGTGAACTCAAGAGCAACGGCACGTACGCAATGAATGCCATAAAGAGAATTGGAATTCGTTTCCACCCACCCTGGGCCTCAGGGTCAAGTGGGCCGGTTCGTTGGTAGCTAATCGGCGAAGTGGCCGTGGTCATGGATTTAAGAGAGTTGACATGCGCCGACCGGATCGTTGTACTCGTTGGCTGATCGCCACTCGCCATTCTCCCAACCCGGAATTGGCTTTGTTGACCAATCGAGTTTCACGAGTTCGTCCATGATGGCGTCAGCAAGTCGGCTCGCACCGTCTTGGCAAAGATGCCAGATGTCAGCTTTTCGAAGGAGTTTTTCAGTGCCATCGCTTGCTGTAACGGAGCGCGGGTATGACCCTTTTGAATCTTGAAGCGACCAATTCACCTCGGCGGTGAGCACCACACCCGGGTGTCGCTCAGCGAGACTCCTGATTGCGTCGTTATACGCTGTGGTGTCGGAGGTTCCGCCGCCCAGTGCCGGCAGCCAGAGAATGTGGGCGCCTCTCGAACTGAGGAGGGCAACGGCCTCGTCGAGGATTCGGTCGTAGGCGGCGGTGCCTTTTGCCGCTATGAATTTGAGATCCCAGTCGCCCATCATTGCTATGACCAAGTTGGGTGACTCTTGTTCCAATGTTGAGGCCCACATTTGACGCCAAGGAATATTTTGGGCGAGCCCAAATCCGGGTCCCGCTCCGTAGATAATGGATGTTGTCCCCGCGCTCTTGAGCGCCGCTCCGAGGGCGACCTGCTCGTCCATCATTCCCGAATCACCGATAATCCAAACCGATTGCGCTGGTGTTGTGGTTCTTGGAGATGAAGGGTCGGCCTTGTCGACGTGGGTTAGGTCTTCACCAACTTTGGCGCTGGCGAAGGGGATGGTGTTTGTTGGCGGGTCGAGTGTGATAGCGAAAGCACAGATCGCAACGAAAACTGCTCCTATTGCGGCAGCAGTGAGCGCTTTCTTAGGGCTGGCGAAAAGAGTTCGCTCTCGGATCGGCATTTCGATGAATCGCCATGACAGATAGGCGATGGTGACGGTGACGGTGATGCGAAGGGTAAAAAGCGGCCAGAGAGATAGTCCAGTCCGTTCTGATGAGAGCCAAAGAAAGATGGGCCAGTGGTAGAGGTACAGGCCGTAGGAAATGAGACCGGTCCATCGAAGCCATGTCATTGAGAGGAGTTTTGTGGTGATGCCGGGCCGGGTTGTTGCGTAGATGATGAGTGTGGTGGCGGCGGCGTAGAGGGGGAGTCCACCTTTTGCGAGGTTGTCTGACGCTTCGGGGATTTGGTTCCATGCGATCAGTACCGCGGCGAGTGCGATGAGTCCTGCGAGGTCGATGGTGGGTGTTTGTCGTTTGTTGCTGTTGTCGTTCTTATGTTGACGTCCCGACCACCAGATGGCGAGGAGAACTCCGAAGAGCAGTTCGGCCACGCGCGTGTCGGTGCCGTAGTAAATGCGATCGAAGTTTGAGCGGAATAGGATCGTTAACGCAATGGAGCCGATGGCCGCGATGGTGCAAACGGTGGCGAGGAGTTTGCGGCCACCGATTCGCATCAACACAATCACGATAAGTGGGAAAAAAACGTAAAACTGCTCTTCGATGGCGAGTGACCAGAAATGTTGTAGTGGTGTGGGCGCGGAGAACAGGTTGGCGTAACTGGTTCCTGACGCGTAGAGACGCCAGTTCGCTACGTAGCCGAGTGACGCGAGCATGTCGCCGCGTAGTGATGAGAGTTGTGTTGGTGTCCCGATGCGCCACCAAACGACTCCGATGAAGAATATTGCGAGGATCGCTGCGGGAAGTAGTCGTCGGAATCGACGTCCCCAGAAACGAATTAACGCGATGGAAGAAGTGCGATCGAATTCGCGGACAAGCAGATTTGTGATGAGGAAACCCGACAACGTGAAAAACGTTGAAACACCGAGGAAACCGCCCTTGGCCCAACCAAACCCGCCATGAAATAACAGCACGCCTATAACCGCAACACCACGCAAACCATCCAAACCTGACAAATGCCGCAACGCATTCGCATGAGTGACTGAAACTGATTCGGTCGTAGTATCCATTCCGCTTCGGATCTTCTCCCTCACTCTCCTTAGGGTAGTTGCCAGATGGAAGGGGAATCGGTCGGATGACTCACGCTGTGTGGTTTTGAATTGCCGAGCTAAAGCGTCCGGTGTCCTAGAGTAGGAGAAGTCCTAACGTTTTCTTGAGGGGGAAAAGTGACCGATCTTGTCGATACGCCAGGCTTGTTACCCGATCCAGATCCGGCCGAGGTTCGCTACACAATTATTTCGGTCGACGACCACCTTGTGGAACCGCCAAAAATGTTTGAGGGCCGTCTCCCATCTGCACTCCAGGACCGCGCACCCAAGGTGGTCGTGAGTGATCGTGGCCACGAGGTTTGGGAGTTTGAGGGTCAGCAATTCACTCAAGTAGGGATGAACGCGGTTGCTGGCCGCTCAAAGAGCCTCAAAAACCTTGAACCAACGAAGTTTTCGGATATGCGAAAAGGTTGTTGGGATATTTCCGAACGCGTCCGAGATATGGATCTGAATGGCGTTTGGGCTTCAATGAATTTCCCGTCGATGATCACTGGCTTCTGCGGACGGGTCTTCGCTCAGGTGGACGATCTCCAACTTGGTTACGCCACAACTCAAGCGTGGAACGACTGGCTGTATGAGGAGTGGTGGCAGCCCGCAAAGGATCGCATCATTCCTCTCGGGTTAACGTTCCTCGCCGATCCACTTCTGGGTGCGGCAGAGATTCGTAGGAATGCGGCGCGCGGTTTTGTTGCCGTCACCCTCCCTGAACGTCCGCAAAATATTGGTTTTCCTTCGTTGTTCAGCGGGTATTGGGATCCGATCGTCGAAGCTTGTGCAGATACCGAAACCGTTATTGCACTGCACGTTGGCTCATCAGGTGGTTACCCAGCGCCGCCCGATTCACCAACACTGCAACTCGGGGCAACGATGTTTGGACAACTGTCACTCGCAGCTTGTGCGGAATGGCTCTGGTCGGGTTATGCAGTGAAGTACCCCAATCTGAAAATCACTATGTCGGAAGGGGGGATCGGTTGGGTAGCGATGCTGCTCGACCGTCTCGACAACATCATTGACCGTTCCGGTTATGGGCTGGGTTGGGACATGCGTCCGGCCGATGTGCTCCAGCGAAATTTCTGGTTCTGCACCATTGACGATCCCTCAACGATTGTCACACGACATCGCATTGGCGTTGAGAACATCATGTTTGAGACTGACTATCCTCATGGCGATGGCACCTGGCCAAATACTCAGCAAGTAGTGGCCGATACCTATGGGGATCTTGCCGCTAGCGAGCTGCGTGCGATTCTCTGCGAGAACGCGGCCCGAGTGTTCCGTCATCCGCTTCCGGCCACTGTGCTGCCGATGTGAGGTTTTCACTTCTCTAAATCGCCACAAGTTTGCTGGTGAGACCACGTTAACTAGTTGATGCCTTCCCAAGGATTTGGAACGAAAGATCGCAAATCACAGTTCGCGCCATGATGCATCTCTGTCTGACCGCGAAGGTTGCCGACCAGTTTTGAGAGGTGACAGTGGGGCATCGCACATGAGGAATCGCTCAAATGAAATCTGATCCCAGCAAACATCTCGCCATTTCCGTACCGTTGGATCTCGGTGGACAGCGTTTTCGTAATCTGCCCACGCAGCCCAAGAATCGATGGCCCATATGAGAATGCATTCTGAATTGTTGCGCATTGAGGTTTTCAAGGCCCCAATGAGTGACCAACCGAATGGGGCCAGAATCCCAACCGCCAGATCGCGCACCTTGTCAAGGAAATCATCGGCGCCTCCGGGTTTCACATGGATTGTTTCGTGAGCATAAGCAACTCCTCGATTTCCTCCGGCACATAACTCTGCGATCGTTTTTGTCCATGGAGCGGGAATGAGCACTCTATCGAAGCCACCGCTTCGAAAATTGGCTGCTTCTTTCCACCATTTCTCCAACTTTTCATCTTGAAGATTAGGTCGTCCAAGCTCATGATTGAGCCCCTTTGCTAGTCCTTCGAAACCATCTTCTTCCCACATGTTGACGACCTGGGGCCAGTGCCCTGTTGTGCCCACTGTTCCCCAAACGCCGAAACACAACTGATTGCGTTCTTCTTGGCCGATCGGACTCCAGTTCGCCGTCATGTGATGCATATAGTGAGGGCGATTCGGTCCGATGATGTTGATGAGTTCGTGGGTGTAGACCTTGCTGTTCATGCGTGCGCTCCCGGGTTAATGATTCTGAGACTGTCGTAGCGGCCAGCGGCGCCGGCTACGGCGAATACGCGAAAACTTGACCGAGCAGGAAGTATTCTGCCCCGTATCGGACTTCCGGGGGCCAGGATCCTACATAATTGCGGAATGGATAAAGAGTGACTGCGACCACTTCAAACTGGAATTTCGCAGACGTATGGGAGGCAATTTCCCGTGAGCAGCCCGATCGGCCTGCCCTTCGACGTGGCGACCTCACTCGTTCGTGGTCTGATTTCGAGTCACGTTCGGATTCAATCGCCCGTGGACTTTGCGAGGCCGGATTGGAGCCAGGGGCGCGTGTCGCTCAGTACCTCACGAATTCGACTGAATACGTGGAGTCGCTCTTCGCTTGTTTCAAATCCTCTCTGGTACCCGTCAACACGAACTATCGATATGTTGCCGATGAATTGGCGTATCTCTGGCTTGATGCCGGAGTCGAGGCCGTAATCTTCCACGGTGCATTCTCTGCGTCGGTGGAAGAGGTTCGATCGCGAGTTCCAAATATTCGGCTTTGGCTTTGGGTCGATGATGGCGTTGGTAGTTGTCCCGATTGGGCAGAGCCGTTCGAAACAGTTGCCGCTAGCGGAGTGCGCCGAGAACTTGGAGTATCTACAAGGTCGGGCGATGACCTTTATTTGCTCTATACCGGAGGCACAACGGGTCAACCGAAAGGGGTCATGTGGCGTCAGGACGACTTGTTCTGTGTACTCAATCGAACATCTGTAATCAAACATCCCGAAGAAGGCGGTTTGGGGGCAATTGCTGCGACTCTCAGTTCGGCTGACGAGTTCCGGCCGAGTGTGATCCCCGCGGCGCCACTCATGCACGGAACTTCTGCCTTTTCTGCATTTGCTGCACTTGGGTCCGGCGGAACAGTTGTTCTGTGTGAAGGCATCAAATTCGACCCAATCGAATTACTGAGCACCATCGAGAGATTTTCAGTATCCGACGTATCAATTGTTGGTGACGCGTTCGCTAAGCCATTGCTTGACGCTCTCGATGCGGAGCCGAACCGTTGGGACCTGTCATCGCTTCGTTCGATTCTCTCGTCGGGGGTGATTTGGTCGGCTCCGGTGAAAGATGGTCTTCTCTCGCATTGTCCATCACTCCTTTGCGTCGACACATTGGGATCATCGGAAGCGGTCGGGCTCGCTCGTTCGATTTCCTCCTCAAGAGGAACCGTAAAGACCGCAGGCTTCAAACTTGGCCCCGATGCACAGGTGATCCGAGATGATGGCAACCCCGTAGATCGAGGCACCGGAGAATCTGGTCTGGTGGCGATTGGCGGTCGAGGGCCAATTGGATATTACAACGATCCGGAGAAGTCGGCCAAAACGTTCCAAGTCATCGGTGGTCGACGATGGACCACCCCTGGGGATTTCGCCACTGTCGATGCAGATGGAACGGTTCACCTGCTTGGACGGGGGTCGGGATGCATCAACACGGGTGGAGAGAAGGTGTTTCCAGAGGAAGTTGAGGAAACCCTTAAGTTGCATCCAGACGTGTTCGACGCTGTGGTGGTTGGCGCTCCTCATAAGCGATTTGGGCAACAAGTTGTTGCATTCCTTGAGCCCCGCAGTGGTGCCACTCTCGACCTTGATGGAGTCATAGTGCAGGCGCGCGAGCACCTCTCGGCGTATAAGTTGCCTCGACACGTCGCAGTTGTGCATTCGATCGCAAGAGCCGCAAATGGCAAGGTCGATCAAGCACACTGGCGAGCGGAAGCTCTCGCACTCGTAGAGCCTTCTCCTTGAAGAAGCCGAAAGAGTTCATGCCATGACTAAAGCAAGCGACTACAAGCCAAACCTCGTTGACCCAGAAGATTCAGAGGCGGACAATCCGCGTCTCGATGAGTGGTTGCGGAGGACCACAACGCCTCTCGATATTTTGGCCCTCTTTACTATTTGGCTCACGGTTGTACCCCTCGGTGCCATTCATAACCTGGCGGGTCGACCGATCATTTGGTACATCGCAAGGCTTGCCCTTTCGCTTGTGTATGCGGCCGACATGACGGTACGAACACATTTATCGAAACGAGGCTGGCGTTATGTGATTCGTCACCCTGTTGGTGTTCTGTCGGTGGTGGTTCCTGCCGTCAGAGTGTTTTTCAGCATTCGATTGCTGCGTTCGATGTTCCGAAAAGGGAACCTCGGACATTTCCTTCTTATTGCCCTAGCGCTAAGTGCAAACATCACTCTGATCGTCTACTCATTCGAGAGGCGCGCCGCTGGTGCGACTATCACGACTATCGGCGATGCGATGTGGTGGGCGTGCGTCACCGTTTCAACCGTCGGCTACGGCGACGTCTACCCGATTACGGTTGGAGGTCGAATCTTCGCAGTGGTCCTGATGTCTATTGGTCTGGTCATGCTTGCTGTCATCACCGCGACTATCGCCTCGGCGTTCATGGATCAAGCGGCCCAGCGTCGCCAACAAACGCTCGATGACTCAGACCAAAAAGTGACAATTGAACTCGCAGCTAATGACTCCACTATTGATGGGAATGAGCTCTACGCCACCATTGATTCACGGCTTGAACGAATCGAGAGTTTGTTACGCGATTCAAAGTGATTGCGCGGGCGCATCAGACGTAATCGCGGCGACGCATCCAGTTGATCGCTAACCATCCCCAAATTGGAGGAAGGTAAGCGGTGAAGAGTCGGGCAGTGAATGTTGCGGCGATAGCTTGTTCGTCTGGGATGCCAGCGGCGGTGAAGCCACCTATGAGACCCGCCTCGATAACGCCGATACCGCCCGGAACCGGCGCAATGCCGCCAAGTATTGACGCAAAAGTGTTGATCACAATCAGCTGAACTATCCCAAGTGATTCGCCGTAGACATGCAATGCCGCCCACAGGACAAAAGCGTACGCCACCTGTGACAGCAGGTTGCCGCCGATCATTTGGACGCCCTTCTTGGGCTCGCGAAGAACAGCTTTCAGATTACCGCCCGCTGATCGGATCTGTGGGAGCAAAAGGCCGCCCAGGCGACGGCGGAGACCGGGGATAAAGAACGCAACTGCACAAATAATCGCGACCACTGCGGCAGCGATCAATAACTTCCCTGAGAGACCGTTTGTTCCACCTTTCGCGAAATTAAAACTTGAAGTACCCACTACTAGAGAAACTACGAGAAGCGATACTTGGACGGTTCCCGAAGCGACCGAATTAAGCAGACTGGCGGTGACTGCGATTGCCGCACGTAGACCTTGTTTCTGAAAGAAACGCACTTGAAGCGCAATTGTTGTGACCCCTCCACCGGCAAGACCAGTGAACTTCGTTCCTATCTGAAGCAGGACCACTGGACGAAGTGGCAGCGTCTTGCTGACTGCTCCGAGGAGGGACATTGAGGAACCAAGGATCGGTATCTGGGCAATGATGAAAACTGCGGGCACCCACCACCATCGGGCGTTGTTAAACATTGCCGCCCATTCGACATGTGCGAACTGGCCGACAAGTAAGTAAACGCCGAAAATCGTAAGCACTGCGACGAGGATTGAAATCGGTGCTACCCGCCGTAGCTCAACGAGTTTCGGAGCCTCGACTCCCGTTTTCTGGACGAGGGCTGTTCGAAGTTCGGAACAAAGTTTGCGTGCCCCTTCAATCGATTTCCGATTGGCTTTCGGAAGCGCAGTCATTTGCAAAAATGGGAGTAACGCCGCCAAACCTTCATTCCCCAAGGATCGTTCTGCCGCTTCGATTGCTCGATCTCTATCGGTCAATTCGGCAGTGGTGACAAGAAGCGCCACCTGATCCGACAAAAACTCGTCAACCTCTGGATTGGCATTTGCCGTTGCCAAGTCGGTGAATTCAATGGAATTAGATTCCGCACGAAACGCGTTTGTCCAGATACCGCCGTGTGAAATACCGGCCTTATGGAGTAGAGCGAGTTGATTCCACGATTCGTCAATCAGCGCGTCAGTGATTGATGACCGTTCAACATCCCCAAGGAGCTGACCATTTGATGTGCGAAGAAGAAGGATGGCGTCGTTGCGAGCGCCAACCGTTACCGTGTTGAGAACTTTGGGGACCGATACTCCTGCGCGCTCTGCGAGTAAGAGAAGGAACGCTCGGTGTTCAATCTGTTGTTGATGATTAATCGTGAGAGTCGGCCCGGAGTCTTTGTACCAAAGGAAACGGCCAACTTTGGAAAGTAGCTGACCTTCTGTTGCGTCGCGGCCGATAACCACAACCCGCACGTTTCCTTCATCCATGCGGCCTGTAAAGGCCTTCTCACCCCATGTTTGAAGCGCGCTGGTTTGTAAGTTTCGCACCTCGTAGCCGAGCGGATCGAGATCGGATTCGATTTCTCGGGGGTCGGGCATTCCGTCAGGGGAGCCAAAAGCGAGATGAACTGCTGCGGCAATCATCCACCCAAGGAATAGAGACCCGATGATTCCTGCCGGGTAGCCCTCGACGAGAGCGGTGGCACTGACCGCTACGACTGTGAGGAGAATCATCATCAATCGGCGGGACGGTCGCGTCAGTTCGGGTGCTGATACAAAGAAGATTGCCGCGATGCATGAGATTCGTATCGAGGGGTACTGGGGGTAATTGGAAAGGCCTTTGGCGGCGGCGTTGATGACATTCGGGGCATTGACGAGATACTGCAGCAGCGCGCTTAGACAAAGAGCGGAGGCAGTCGCTGCGATGAGTGATGCGATGAATCGAAGTCGTCTTGAGGAAAGAGCGATTGCGAAAACCACGATCGCTGAAGCGATGAGGCCACCGCCGTTGACCATTCGGAAAAGGCGAAGCAACTCATTGGGGGCATTGGTGACGAGCTCGTGAATGTTCTTTTCAAGCGAGGAGTAGCGGTACGAGGCAGCCGCTCCGACCCCAACGACAACAGTTCCAATGATGACCCGCAGAACATCAGAGGGCCGGCGATGAAGCCCCCGATCGGGGACGACGCCAAAGAGCGCTGCCCATTTCGCCTTGGTCGGAAGCCGGTGGTGTGAGGACACCTGGTTATGGAAGCGCGGCGGCCGCAAATGCTCGCATCTCGCGAGCCACATCGGGTCCCGCTGGTGTGTAGAGAATCTCCTTCACTCCGGCGTGATCCGCATCGCTAATCCGCCCTCGAACTGACTCTGCATCGCCAGTCCAACCAACACCGGCGAGAGTTGGTTCGTCGGCAAGCGACAGAGCGAGGATGTCTCGACCGACCACTTCGGTGACGTGACCTTCGTGAACAGCGAGGTGGCGTTCGCCTTCTGGCCGGGCGGCTTCCACATCAGCAAGCCATTCGGCACCGCCCGGCATCCCCGCGACACCTTCAGGGAAGATCTCCCAAATCCCGTGATATGCGACGACATACCAGGGACCGATTGCTGCGCGCGCCCGGTCTGAATCTGCGCTTTCCCCGGGGTCAAGCACGGTTCCCGAGATCAGTTGCACGTGATGTCCCCACGCTCCTTCAATCCCGGCAACATCCATGAGCCCCGCACAAACACCCGAATCAATCAGTTCGCGGGTGATCTCCATTCCTTTTGCTCCCATTGCTGAAAGGAACAGTGGAACCTCAATTGGTCGCGGGGCAGCAAGAGACGGGCGATGGATCATCTGAACTTTGGATCCGGCGACCTCCGCTATTCCGCCATGCAAAAGAGTGTGCAAGCCTTCGATATACGTGCGAGTTGTGGCCCATGACAGCGCCTTCTTCCCAAGCACCATTCGAGCGGTAAACCCAGTTCCGACTCCGACAGAGAGTCGGCCCGGCGCCATGCGTTCAATAGTTGCGATTGCCGAAGCCGTGGTCATGACGTGACGAAGGTTTGGGACCAGTACCGCGGTTCCAACTTCAATCGTTTTGGTCGCATTCACCACGTTGGCGATGTTGATCCAGATGTCTTCGTACAGCGCAGCCGAGTCGTACATCCAAGCGCGACGAAAACCGAGTTGCTCCGCGAGTTGAGCGAGTTCAACGGCCTCGGGTCCGGGGGTGATTCCGATTGATATTTCCATGGGCACATCCTGCCACGAGATCGTCAAGATTTTCTATGTTCCACCTCCGAGGAGACTGCGAATGTCATGATCGAGACTTACGTACGAGGAGGGGATATGGCTTCTAATGATTCAATGGCACAGCGTTGCGCCGATGAAGGGGCGGTGCGAGACCTGATTCATCGGCTAGCGATGTATGCCGATGGCCTGGGAACCTGTGAGGAATACGCCCAACTTTTCACCGAAGATGGCGAATGGCTAATGCCGAACGCTCCGCGCAAGGGCCGCTCCGCCATCTTGGCCGGCAGTATTGAGCGGCGTTCAGAGGGCGGAGTTGGTCCGGGATCAAACACGCGCCACATCGTCGCTTCGACGGTGATGGAATTTGATGGACCGGACAAAGCAATCGCCGATTCGTATTGGATGTTTTTTGCAGATACGGCGACTTCACCTCGGATCATGATGATGGGTTACTACCGCGACACCTTGGTGCGAACGAGTACGGGCTGGAAGATGGCGCGGCGCGAGATCGCTTTTGGCTGAATTCTGAAGAGCGGATGATCCACCAATACCGTTTCCGCCTAGAGGATTTCGATGTGGCGAAGCAGACCGCCACGGCTTCGATGGTTTCCTGAGCATCAACCTGGGAGCATCAACCTGTGAATATCATGGTGAATGCCAGAGGAGGGCTCATGTTGAATCCTCCCGTGGCAAACACTTCGCACTGGGTGGTGTTAGCCCTCATTTGGCCTTCGGATTTCTTGCCCACTTTGTTCCGCTCGCAGGGCGGCGCTATCGCAGAGCTGGCTAGCAGGAACTCGACTACTTGAGGACGGTGTCAAGCGCGAGCTGGTCTTCGGCGGTGGGCACCCAAAGGCCCGCTTTTACATTCGCCTCTATCTGAGTAGGCGATGTCGCCCCCGCAATGACTGAAGCGACCGCCGGGCGAGACGCCAGTCCGCCCATGGCGACGTCAAGTAGCGAGACGTTTCGTTCATTGGCGAACGACTCGATCGCCTCGACTTTGTCGAACATTGAGTCGGTAAGGAGATTCTTCATGCCCCACGCCGCTATGCGACCGTCGGCTGGTGGCGCATCCCCGCGTCTGTATTTACCGGTGAGTAGACCGCTAGCGAGCGGGAAGTAGGGGAGAAGGCCCAATCCAAATTTCTCGCAAGAGGGAATGATCTCGGTCTCAATTGACCGTTCAACAAGGTTGTAATGGTTTTGGGCACTCACGAAACGTTGAAGTCCGCGAGTACCTGAAGTCCATTCCGCATCGGCAATCTGCCAACCGGCGAAGTTGGAACAACCGATATAGCGGACCATTCCCGATTCAACGAGCGAAGACAATGCTTCAAGCGTTTCATCGATGGGTGTGAGCGGGTCAGGCATATGCATTTGGTAAAGGTCGATGTGATCTGTTTGCAGTCGTGACAGTGAGCGTTCTACGGCACGAATGATGTAGCGGCGCGAACCGCGGGCTCCCCAGTCGACTCCGTTCGCTCCTCGTAAATCACTGCAAAACTTGGTTGCGAGAATGACATCGTCGCGGCGGCTGCCTAGCGCGTTTCCAATGAAGAGCTCGGAATCTCCGTACGAGTCCGAAGTATCGAACAGAGTGATGCCTGCATCGATAGCGGCATCAATCACGAGCCGCGAAGCGGTTTCGTCGATGCGCATTCCGAAGTTGTTGCACCCGAGCCCGACAGTGCTAACCCGAAGTCCGCTATGGCCAAGATTGCGATACGTCATTTCAGTCATGTTCGATCCTTTGAATTAGATGCCGAGGGCATCGCGTGTGCGGTCGAGTTCGGAGACTTCAGTTGTTGTTGGCACGAGAAACAATTCGTCGCAACCGAGAGATTCAAGCGCATTGACGGCTGACCGAAGCGATTCAGGTGTTGACGTAGTGAGCATCGACGCCATCATTGTTCCGACTTCCTCACCGAAAATCTTCATGTAGGCATAGCCGTAGTCGTAAAGTCGGGCTTGGGCGTTTTCGCCAAGTCCGTACCAGAGGCTGGCGGAGATATGGGGTGCGTCAGTGCGACCTTCGTTGGTCCACGCCTGTCGAATACGTGAAAACGCAGCCTCGGTGGCCGCTGGGTCGATACCGAAAACGGTGGAACCATCGTCGATGCCGACGGCCCATTTGGCTGCCCTGGCGAGAGACTTGGGGCCCATGGAGCCGCCTACAAACGGGGGGCCTCCGGGCTGGACCGGTGGTGGACCCACTGGATCGGCGCCTTCGAACGGCGGCTCTCCAGCCCAGATTCGCTTGATTGTTGCAACCTGCTCGTCCATCCGAGACCAACGGCGTTCGAATGATCCGTTGATGGCTCGGTAGTCGTGTTCACGTCCGCCGACTCCGATGCCTACTGTCAGACGTCCTTCGCTGAGTTGATCAACGGAGGCCAGTTGCTTTGCGACATCGACAGCATCGTGGGCTGGGAGAATGATGATGGTGGTCCAGAGCCGGACCCGTTCGGTAAGGGCGGCAGCGGCCGAAAGTTCTACAACCCACGAGTGGCTTTGGTAGGTGATCCGCTCGGGAACCGCAAGGCTCGACCATGGGCCTTCATCGATAGAACGACACCATTGAAGGGTCGATTCCCGGTCATGAGTAATCATGGTTGGCAAGGTCATTGCGATGTCCACAAGGCTCCCATCAAGTCTCTGTTCGTTTCCTGACGCTACATGGGTAAGAATTAGGGCGAGGCAGTGAAAGGGGACAACATGGAGAGCATTCTGATCAAGGGTGGCACCGTTGTAGACGGAACCGGTGCGCCGGGCCGGTTGGCAGACCTGCGTATCGAAGGTGACCGAATTGTTGCGATCGGTGACGGCCTCGAAGGCGATTGTGTATTCGATGCAACCGGCTGCGTCGTTGCTCCGGGCTTTATCGATATTCACACGCACTATGACGCCCAAGTTTTTTGGGATCCCGCTCTCACCCCATCTTCCTTTCACGGTGTCACCACCGTTATCGCTGGCAATTGTGGGTTCTCTATTGCCCCAACCCGGCCCGAGCATCATGAGCTCATTGCTCGGACTCTCGAAAACGTTGAAGACATGAATGTAGCGGCGCTTGCCGCGGGGGTTCCCTGGAACTTCACGACCTTTCCCGAATACTTGAAGGCAGTTGGTGATCTACCCCTAGGTCTCAATTTCACTGCCTATATCGGCCACACTGCATTGCGATTGTTTGTCATGGGAGATGACGCTTATGAGCGTGCTGCGACAACCGAAGAGGTCGACACCATGGTCGCGATTCTTACTGAAGCCCTTGAAGCTGGTGCTGCTGGCTTTGCCACAAGTGTCGCTCCTACGCATTTAGGAGTTGACGGCAAACCAATCCCTTCTCGCTGGGCCGAACGAGCGGAACTCGAAGCTCTGTTCAACTGTGTCGGGAAATTCGGTCGCGGAGTTGTTGAGGTGACTCCGGGTGAGTTGTTGCCACTTCAAGATATTTACGACCTTCAGTTGGTCTCTGGCGCTCCATTCACAATTACTGCACTGCTGGCTTCGTCCACCGGTGGCCATCGCAATTTCGTGGCGCTACATCGTGCCGAAATGGCTCGCGGGGCCAATGTTTGGCCTCAGGTATCACCACGACCACTTACGTTCGCAATGACCATGGTCGAACCGTTCACGCTTAATGTGAATCGGGTTTTCGCATCGTTGATGGGGAAGCCACTCGAAGAGCGTCGTCGGGCCTATGCGAATCCGTTGTGGCGCAAGGAGGCTCTCGGTGCGTGGGCGCAAGCTTCGGTGATGGTTCCTCGTTGGGAGACATTCGAAATAAGCGATAGTGCTTCGAGTCCGGAACTTGTTGGGCGACGGATTATGGATCTCGCCACCGCAACTGGCGCCGAGCCGTTTGATTATTTGCTTGACTTGACCTTGGCCGAACCCGACCTCAAACTTGGGGTTCGCTGTGTGGTCGCCAATGACGATGTCGATGAAGTTGCGCTTCTCATTACAGAAGATCATTGTGCTTTCGGACTTTCAGATGCAGGAGCGCACATCAGTCAGTTATGCGACGCACCACAGGCAACTGACCTCTTGGGTAACTGGGTGCGCGAGCGAAAGGTGATGTCGGTCGAACAAGCAGTCCACCGGCTGACCCAATCCCAAGCAGACCTTTTTGGGCTTGTGGATCGTGGCGTATTGCGAGTTGGCGCCTACGCCGACGTTGTCGTGTTTGACCCAGCAACAGTTGCCCCAGGACCGATACGTCGAATCGCCGATTTTCCGGCGGACACCGAGCGGCTCACCGCTGACGCTCCAGTCGGCATGCGTCATATCTTTGTGAACGGCGTGCCTATCCGAGAGGACGAGCAGCAACTGAACGCGTCGTCAGGGAGAATTGTTGCTCCCGGAGTTGCGTAAAACTGTTACTGGTTGATCAACTGAGAAACAAACAGACAAATAGACAAATAGACAAACAGACAAACAGACAAATAGACAAACAGACAAACAGACAAACAGAGAAACAGACAAACCGACAAACAGAGACGGCCTAGCATGATGATTCTCGTAATCGTCTGAGTTTTGAAGAGTAATGATGGGCCCAATGAACGGAGAACAACATGTCACTAATTGAGTCGAATATTGAGTCGAAAATTGAGTCGAAAATTGAGTCGAATGCTCCCGAGGCAGTTCACATCGGAGCCAACGAGTTGCCATGGGTTGAAATTGGCGACGGAAACAAGTTGCGCATGTTGCAAGTTCGCGAAAAGGAAGGTCTCTGGATCATTGAGAATATCTTCCAAGCGGGCTTTGAGGTGCAAGCGCATCGCCATACAGGGCAAGTGTGGGGCTACACCGTGAGCGGTGCATGGAAATACAAGGAGTATGACTACGTGAATCGCGCTGGTTCATTTCTTTATGAGCCTGCCGGATCGGTCCATACGTTGCAATGCATCGAGGACAATACGCAGGTGTGGTTTCACATGTACGGAGCCAATCTCAATCTGGACGCTGATGGCAACGTCGAGTCAGTGACCGACGGAGCCGGTTCACTTGCGGGCTACTACGCGCTTTGCGATATGCAGGGCATCGAGCGCCCCAACGTCATCGTCGATTAATTACAAGCCGCAGTTCACTCCAAAGATTCGAGGATTTGGTGGGTCATCCGTTCCGTGATGTCGCGATAGTTGGTGTACACAACACGAGGCAGGCCCGAGTAATCGAGGGCCACGATTCTCAAAGTATCGCGATGGAGGCTTCACTCGGAGCGATTGCCGATGCTGGGCTGCATCCCAGAGACATTGATGGTGTCGTTGGTGGTCTGGCCAGCAACTTCCTCTATCAATCTCGGATCGGCCCAGCCTGGCGATCTCTCTCACCTCTCGGAATCCCAGCCGTTCTTGAAGCAGCGATGGCCATAGCCTCGGGCCTCGCCACAACCGTTCTTGTTGCAACGGGTGAAGCCGGTAGCTATCGAAACCATGGGAGCACTGCGCCATGGACGCGTCCCACCAACGAATTTGTGGCCTGCTACGGAATGTTCACGGCGGCGGAATTCGCGCTCATGGCGCGTCGTCACATGCACATGTACGGGACCACACCACAACAGATGGCCCATGCTGCGGCCGTGGTGCGCAATAACGGCTCGATTAATCCTGAAGCAGTGTATTTCGGCAAAGGGCCATTTACCGCTGAAAATGTACTTGCCAGCCGAATGATTGCCGATCCATTCCATCTCCTCGAATGTGCAACAACTTCCGAAGGCGGAACAGCTCTGGTGCTCACTAGTGCTGACCGTGCAGATGATTTAGCGAAAGATCCTGTTTGGTTGCTTGGTGGCGGTACCGACTATTACGGCCCAGCCTATCAGCACCCTCCGGTATGGGATCTTGGGGGTCACCGTCGATCGGACCTCATAGCGGGCAACGTCGGGCGGAAAGCTGCTGAAGAAGCGTTTGCTTGCGCGGGCCTCGGCCCGAACGAGGTTGATGTTTGCGAGTTTTACGACCCCTTCTCGTTTGAACTCATTCGTCAGTTTGAGGCATACGGATTCTGCGGCGAAGGTGAGGGCGGCGAGTACGTGACCTCGGGTGTGATTGAACCGGGTGGACGCCACCCTCTCACCACTGACGGCGGAACGATGTCGTTCAGTCATGGTGGCGCTTCGGTGCAGTTATTCCAGCGCCTTGTAAGGGGCGTGCAGCAACTGAGAGGCGAGTGCCGCTCGGCGCAGGTAGTCGGCGCTGAAGTTGCGATGTGTACGGGTGGTGGCTCCGGTGCGCTTTTTACCGATGTTGCGTTGCTCGGAAAGGTGCGACCATGACGATTCTTCGCCCGCAGACTGGGGCCATTCCGCTCCCAATCCCCGGACCCATTTCGCGACCCTATTGGGATGGTTGTCGCAACGGTGTCCTTCGCTTCCAACGGTGTCTCGACTGTGGATCTGCAACTCATACGCCAGCGCAACTTTGCGCTTCGTGTGTCTCTACCAATCTTGAGTGGGCCGACAGTTGCGGTCGTGGTGAGATCTACAGTTTTACGGTCGTATGGCGTCCAGCAACACCTGAATTCGAAATCCCGTATGTGCCCGTAATTGTGACGATGGAAGAAGGCTGGTGGATTCTCGCCAACCTGATCGGTTGTGAACACGACGCTGCCGAGATCGGTCAAAAAGTTGAGGTCGAATTCCACGCCGTTACCGGCGGAACTGTTCTTCCGTATTTCCGACCGCTCTCCCAATAACTGCTCCCAGTAAACGCTGGCGGCTTGCACCACTAGTTCAAGATTCGACAGAACCTTGGTCTGAAGAAGTGAGCCGTTGGGGTCGAGTAGTCCCATGGCCGAAGTTCCTCACGAATATCAGGCCCGTCTTTCGGCTGTTGGCCCTATTGTTGCCACTGGTACGATGTCAATTGATTTCGTTCCCGACCAACACCGGACCGTTTTTAAGCGGTGCTGAGCGAAGAGAGTGCAACCACTTGTCTTATGACTGACGAAGGTTCGATAGAAAAACAATTAGGAGAGGTTCGTCTCGGTTTGAATCGTCTCGGTCGACTCCTGTCGAGTCGTCGTGTGCATGCCGGAATGGCAGGTGCCGCGCGCGTGGTGTTGCCACAGCAGGCAATGGCTGTGCTTCGAGCACTCAGTGACCGAGAGGCAGTGCCGGTGGGTGATCTCGCAAAGGCAGCTCGTATGGACACCGGAGCGGTCAGTCGTCAGGTTCGCTTGCTAGTTGACGAAGGTTTGGTCGAACGGCACCCCAGTCCTCAGCATGGCAGCATCGTTTTGGTGGTGGCTACCGAGGAGGGCCGCAAAATGGCCCAAAGGTTTGAGAACGTGCGCAGCGCCCAGCTTTCGCGAGCACTCAAGACATGGACACCAGAAGAGCGTGTTGAACTTGGTCGATTGCTACTTCGGTTAGTTGATGATCTGCAGTCCACTCCGTACTTGAAGGCCGACGGCGACTGAGCGAACCTAGTTCGGAACAACAACTGCACGTCCTCGAAGTTCGCCACGTTCCATTTTTTCGTAGGCTTCGGCAACATGGTCAAGATCGAAAATATCTACATCAACTCGCAATTTTCCGGCTTCTGCCAACGCAATCACTTCGAGGGTATCTGCGATAGTGGGGGCTTGGAATGAGAAAACTTCACCGTCGCGCGGCAGTGAACCAAATAGTTCACCCCGTAAACGACCATTGGCGGCACCAACAAGAGCGAAGGATCCCACTCGTTCAGTGGCAGCAAGTCCTTGAGAAATGGTCTCGTCAATCCCGACAAAGTCGAAAACTGCATTGGCGCCGCCACCAATCAATCTACGAATTTCACTGGCGGTGTCGCTGTTAACGCCTTCTAAGGTCGCGTGGGCTCCGAGTTCGGTGGCATAGGCCAAACGTTCGGGAGAGAGATCAACTGCGATTACCTGTGCACTCGTGAGCGCTACGAGGTGCTGAATTGCGTAGGCGCCGAGACCGCCCGCACCAATAACAACTGCTGCACCACCGGGTGGAATGCGGGGAAGAGTTCTTTTTACCGCGTGGTACGAGGTTGCTGCCGCGTCGGTGAGGGGACCCGCAATAGTCGGGTCCAGCGAACGCAACGGCACGAGTTCTCTAGTGCTTGACACGAGTACATAACGGGCAAGGCCTCCATCGATTCCGTAACCACGACCAACCATTGAGTCGTCACAGTTGTTGTCCATGCCTCGAGCGCACCAAAGACAGTGTCCGCATGAATGGGGGGAGACGACCGCTACCGCGTCGCCCTCGGCAAAACCTTTGGCCCCATTACCAAGCACAGCGACCCTTCCGCCCACTTCATGGCCCAAAGTGAAAGGAACCTTCCACCCGATTGCTTCACCAAACACCGCCGGCATTTGTGTCATGCCGACATCAGAGTGGCACAGACCGTTTCCGGCTACTTCAACAAGTACCTCGCCGGGACCAGGCGAAGGAACAGGCGCTTCGGTAAGTTCGGGAGCATGTTCCCATTCGACGAGTCGGTAGGCCTTCATCATTTCGGTCATGGCCTCATCCTGTCATGGAGAGTGCTTTGCTGCGCCTTAGCGTCCTTGCATGGGTCAAGATGTAACAGTTCATATCCAAGGAGGATGAAGTGACCGATGTGAAGACTGTTGAGCAGGCGAGGACGATGTGGGATCTTGTGGAGGCCCGTGCTGCTGCCTCTCCTGATGTTGTTGCGCTCATTGAGTCCGACCGAGAGATAACGTTCGGCCAATTGCGCGACCTCTCCGAACGGGTAGCGGCAGGCCTTCATCAATTTGGAATTCATCATGGTTCGCGAGTGACGTGGCAGTTACCAACTCGCATCGAGACAGTTGTTGTTTCGCTCGCGCTCGCTCGTCTGGGTGCAGTGCAGAATCCGATTATTCCGATCTACCGCGACCGCGAAGTCGGTTTCATTCTTCAGCAAACGAAAGCCGAATACTTCCTCACTCCGGGTAACTGGAATGGTTTCGACTTCAATGAAATGGCAATACGAATCTCGGAGGATTTGGGGATCGAACCAGTTGTGATGGAGGCCTACGATGCTCTCCCTCAAGCAGAGCCCTACACCCTTCCTCCGGTGCCAACGAGTGGTGATGAAGTCCGTTGGATCTATTACACCTCTGGCACCACCTCGGCTCCGAAGGGCGTAAAACATACTGACGGAACGCTCATGGCTGGTGGTCTGGGCTTGGCCGATGCTTTGTCGCTTTCCGCTGAAGATGTCGGGTCAATTGCGTTCCCTTATGCACATATTGCTGGCCCTGACTACCTGATGATGTTGCTCTACCGCGGTTGCGGTGCGGTGCTTATTGAGGCGTTCAACCTTGACGCTGCAGTTGAACTTTTTTCACGGAAGGGCGCCACCATGGCCGGGGGTGGACCAGCCTTTTACCAAATGTATTTGGCGAAACAGCGCACGCAGCCGGGAACGCCCATTATCTCTTCGTTGCGGCTCCTCTCCGGTGGCGGTGCACCCAAACCCCCAGAGATGTACGTCGAGGTAATGGCGGAAATGGGAATTCCCGTTTGCCATGGTTACGGCATGACGGAATGCCCGATGATTGCGCAGGGCGGCCCGCAAGATTCCGAAGCGCAATTGATGTACACCGATGGCAAGCCAGTGACTGCGATTGCTATTCGGATCGTCGCTGCCGATAACACCGTTGCCGAACAAGGGGTCGATGGTGAAGTGCGTTTGAAAGGCCCAATGGTCTTTAAGGGCTATACCGATGAATCCCTTGATGCCGATGCATTCGACGCCGATGGCTGGTTCCGCACCGGCGATCTCGGACATATTGACTCTGATGGACATGTAGTGCTGACCGGGCGCCTGAAAGACGTCATCATCCGTAAGGGCGAGAATATTTCGGCAAAGGAGATTGAAGACCTCCTCTATCAACATCCCAAGGTTGGCGATGTCGCCGTAATTGGGCTTCCTGATCGTGATCGCGGCGAGCGAGTATGCGCAGTTGTCGAACGAGCCCCCGGCACTGAAGATCTTGAATTCTCCGAAATGGTTGGCTACCTCAAAACTGCCGATCTCATGGTGCAGAAGATTCCCGAGCAACTCGTTGTTGTCGATGAGCTACCCAGAAATCAAACTCTGCGGAAGGTTCTGAAGCAGGATCTGCGCGACGCCTATCGGGATGTTCCGTGGGTCCCCGCACCGCGCCACTAAACGAATCTACGCAAAGGCCGGCGGTCGGAGGACCGCAAGAATTCCGTTCTTAACCTAAAGGTTGCCAAAGGACACTGGAAGAATAAAAGGTTGCGAAGAGGTTAAGGGCTTACCTTGTGGACTTTGCCGAGCGTAACTGGACGACTCTTTCTGACCTCTTCAAAGAAGTCGTTGCCTTTGTCGTCCACGACGACAAAGGCAGGGAAATCCTCGACCTCAATTTTCCAGATGGCTTCCATTCCTAACTCGGGGTAGTCGAGAACTTCAACAGAACGAATGCAGTCTTGGGCGAGCCGGGCCGCCGGTCCACCAATGGAACCCAGATAGAAGCCTCCGTGCCGCTTGCACGCGTCGGTAACGGATTTTGACCGGTTCCCTTTTGCGAGCATTACAAAACTGCCGCCGTTTTCTTGAAACAGATCTACGTAGCTATCCATGCGTTCAGCGGTTGTAGGCCCAAATGAACCTGACGCGTAGCCCTCAGGAGTCTTCGCGGGTCCTGCGTAATACACGCAATGGTCTTTGATGTACTGGGGGAGTGCTTCACCGGCGTCGATACGCTCTTTGAGCTTTGCGTGGGCTATGTCACGGGCAACGACAAGTGGCCCGGTAAGTGAAAGCCGAGTCTTGATGGGCAACTTAGACAACTGTTCCCGAATGGCGGACATCGGTTGATTGAGGTCGATCTTTACAACCTCACCTTCGAGCGAGGTATCGGTAACCTCGGGGAGGAACTGCCCCGGGTCGTGTTCAAGTTGTTCAAGAAAAATTCCATCGGCGGTGATTTTGCCAAGTGCCTGACGATCCGCGGCGCAGGATACGGCTATCGCGATCGGGCAAGATGCGCCATGGCGGGGAAGCCGAACCACGCGAACGTCATGACAGAAATACTTGCCACCAAATTGAGCACCGATACCTGACTCTTGGGAAACGCGAAGGAACTCGGCTTCAAGTTCGATATCTCGGAAACCCTGTCCGTACTCATTTCCTACTAGGGGAAGAGCGTCAAGGTACTTTGCTGATGCCATCTTCGCCGTCTTAAGGGCAAACTCTGCTGATGTTCCTCCGATGACAACTGCGAGATGATACGGGGGGCAGGCGGAGGTCCCGAGAAGGTCCATCTTCTCGGCAATGAACTTCAAAAGTGAGGCCGGGTTAAGGACCGCTTTCGATTCTTGAAAGAGATAACTCTTGTTGGCAGAGCCTCCGCCTTTAGCCATGAAAAAGAATTTGTAAGTATCGCCGTCGACGGCACTGATTTCGATTTCAGCGGGAAGGTTGGTGCCTGTATTGACTTCTCGATACATGTCGAGTGGTGCCATTTGTGAATAGCGAAGATTGTCGGAGAGGTAGGTGTCGTAAATGCCGCGTGAAATTGCTACTTCGTCCCTACCGCTGGTGATGACGAACTGACCCTTCTTTGCTTTCACAATTGCGGTCCCGGTGTCTTGGCATCCAGGCAGAATTCCGCTTGCGGCAATGTTTGCGTTTCTCAGTAAATCAAGCGCCACGAATTGGTCATTCCCAGAAGCTTCGGGATCGTCGAGGATCTTGGCGATCAGGGCCAGGTGCTCGGTGCGCAAAAAATGAGCTATCTCGAACATTGCCGCAGCGGTCAATGACGTGATCGCCTCTGGCGCAACTCGAAGAAATGAACCGAGTGGAGTGTCTACTGTTTCCACGCCATCGGTAGATAAAAGTCTGTAGTTGGTGGTATCGGGGCCGAGGGGGAGAAGATCTTGATGAACAAATTCAGGCATGTCAGTACGGTATCGGCCCGAACGGCTTCCGTTCGCTGGAGTTGGGGACTGATCGATCTACGAAGGTTAAGTATGTCTTCGGTTGACGGCTAGTTTTACGACTAGCACCAACTGAGGAGCATTATGAACGCCATCGTCATCTACGAGAGCCTCACGGGAAACACCAAAAAGGCAGCAGGATTTATTGCCGCGGGACTTGCCGATGCCGGCATTCCGACGGTTTCTTGCCCCACTACTGCAATCGATTTTCAAGCTCTTACCGATGCTGATCTCGTCATCATCGGTAGTTGGACCGACGGTCTTTTCCTTTTTGGTCAACGTCCGGCCCGCGGTGATCGACTTTCCCAACTGCCATTTATGACCGGCAAAAAAGCTGCAGTGTTCTGTACCTATGCTCTCGATACTGGCAAGACACTTCAGAAGCTCGAAGACATCATCCGCGGTCGTGGTGCTGAAGTTGTGGGTGGTTACGCCATCCGACGAAACAAGCTTGAAGAAGGAAGCCGAGAATTCGTAGATCGGTTGCTGGGTGTTGTTGTTTCTTGAGCTTCGGCTGTGTCGGCGTTAAGCGAACGGTTCTCTACTATCGGTGTGAACAAGACTGCTCCAATAATTAGTACGGCCCGTAGTGTTGATGAAAAGACTTCGTCCCCATGCCCGCCGGGGTCAACAAGCAACAGGAACCCAAAGACGCAAGCCACTTTGCCTTTTGTGGACCTCGTTATCGTGACGAAAACGGCCAGGGCAAGGAGTAAGAAGCCCAAATGGTGCGGCCATGAAATAGGGCTAACTACAGCAGATGCACAGCCAACGATTGCGGCGGCGGCAAGCAGATCTCCTGCCTTTGATGCTCTCACGCTTCGGCGATACGCCGCCAGAAGCACGAATGCGAGAATGACGATCCATACGAGAGTGCGCAAAGATCCCTCGGGCATCAACCTTGAAAGGACGCCGAGAACGGAATTATTTCGTGCATCGTCCAGTCGCCCCACTCGGTCTGACTGCCACAACAGGTCTGTCCAGTAAAGACGCGAATCGGTGGGAGCAAGCAGCCACCCAACGGTGGTGGCCCCCGCAAGCATTCCGATTGCTCGAAGAGTTGCGCTCCAACGTCTGGTAGCGGCAAGCCAAACTATGAAAAGGCCGGGGACGAGTTTGATTGCAGTGGCGAGCCCGATACCAAAACCTGCGAATCTTCTTGATCGACGAATCCCATCGATATCAATGAGGATCAGTAGCCACAGGAGAATGTTGATCTGACCTTGTCGAAGAGTGAGCCAAACGGGGAGCGTTACCGTTGCCGCAGTGAAGGCCCAGAGGCTCCAGTTGACCCGGTGGTCATGCTCGATTCCGGCTAGCCCAGAAGCAAACCACGCGCATCCCCCAAGAGCGAAAAGATTGATGACGGTGAAGATGATTTCGCGCCATTCTGAGGAGAAAGAGTTCAGCACAGAGAATGCGATGGGCCCTATAGGCGGGTATGTAGCCGAGAGATTGAAGACCTCGTCGTGGTATACGTAAAGCGAGCGACCATCGAGCCAAGAGCGTGCAGCATTTGTATAAATCTTGAGGTCGAGGAGACCGCTGGGCGGACCACTCTTCCAAGCTACCCAAAGTGCTACTCCGCTGGCTATTGCCGTGGCGAGGACTGCGAGTTTTCGGCCCCGTATTCCGAAGAGGGCGCCAATGCCAATAACAAGGGCCACGAGCGTAAATGGGGTGGTCCAAGGAGTTGTGATCTGGTGGAGCCAAGAGGGCACGTCGAGACGGTAGCGGAATCTCCTTCCCAAATGCCGTTGAAATCATTCACCCACGAAAGACGCCAGATTGTGTCGAGAAACTTGCCACATGATCGTCACACGCAAATACCTCGCCTAGAGGCCCTGTAGAGGTATGTTCTCTGACGGGTGGAGTCCCTCATGGACTTGGATCGCGCTTGTTGCGATCGCCGTCCGTTGTTTCATTGTTCAACATCAACTTCCACGGGGAGACCATGGGTTCCAATTCATCAAGTCAGCGCCGAACACTACGATCTGCAGGTGTTATCGGCATCGCATTGCTTGCAGTTTTCGGCCTCATTGCGAGTGCATGTAGCAAGGATTCAACTTCGTCGAGCGACGGCCCCGTGAAGGCGGCGTGGATCTACGTCGGTCCCGAAAATGATGGCGGCTGGTCCCAGGGCCATGACAACGGTCGCAAGTACGTTGAAGCCCAACTCGGTGACAAGGTGAAAACAACCTTTAAGGCAACTATTCCTGAAGGTCCACAAGCCGCTCAGGTCATCGACGACCTTGTTAAGGATGGCAACAAAATTATTTTCGCAACCTCCTACGGTTACGAAGAGCAGATGGCTGAAGCTGCCGCCAAGTACCCGAACGTGAAGTTCGAGCAGGCCACTGGCGATTTCATGACGAGCGGCAAGTCAACGCCGGCCAACTACGCCGAATTTTGGGGCGCCGGTGAAGACACTCTTTATCTTGCCGGTATGGCTGCAGGTAAAGCGACAAAAAACAACCAAATTGGCATTGAAGCGCCATTCGCAATTCCAGAGATCATTCGACATATCAATGCTTTCACTTTGGGCGCACAGTCGGTAAATCCGGCGGCAACAACAAAGGTTGTCTGGACCAAGGATTGGTTTAACCCGACAGCAGAGAAGCAAGCGGCTGAATCGCTTGTCGCCGCTGGTGTCGATGTGCTCTTTTCACATCAAGACAGCCCCGCTACTGGCGACGTAGCGAAAACCAATAACATGCCATGGGTCGGTTACGATTCTGATCAGTCCGCTGCTTATGGTCCGGTATGGCTTACGGCTGCGACCTACGACTGGGGCCCTCGTTACCTCAGCCGTGTGAATGCGCTTATCGGAAACACATGGAAGGCCGACAATTACTACGGCACCATCGCCGATAATTTCACATCGCTGGCCGCGTTTGGCACGCTGGTTTCCGCCGACACCAAATCCAACATCGATGCACAGTTGGCAAAGGCCAAGTCGGGTAGCGCAACCGCATTCGGTTGGTACTGGGGTCTCGCCGAGCGCCAGGACCAGACTGGTGCAGTGAAGATCACCAAGGGTCAAACCCTTACCCAAAAGGACCTTTATGAGATGAACTGGTTCGTTAAGGGAGTTGACGGCAGCCCGAAGGGCTGATCGTCGGAACTACCTACGTGTCAGTTTCGTTATCAAACACTTCTGAAGCAGCCACCGCAATTGCGGTGGCTGCTTTTGGTGTGTCCAAGAGATTCCCTGGAGTGGTCGCTAACGAAAACGTAAACTTTGAAGTGCGGGTAGGCGAGGTGCACTCACTACTGGGCGAAAACGGTGCGGGCAAGACAACACTTTCGAATATCCTCACGGGCCTTTACCGGCCCGATGACGGACATCTCATCGTGAACGGAGTTGAGACCATTTTCGACTCTCCTCGTGCCGCGATCACTGCGGGGATCGGCATGGTGCATCAGCACTTTCGGCTGATCCCAACATTTAGTGTTACCGAGAATATTATTCTTGGTGCAGAGACGGTTGGACGGAGCCCGTTTCTCAGTATCAAGGCAGCCGAGGATGCAATAGCGGAACTCGGTGAGCGTTTCTCAATGACCGTCGACCCTCGGGCGGCAATCTGGCAACTTTCAGTTGGTGAACAGCAGCGTGTCGAGATTCTGAAAGTTCTCTATCGCGATGCTCGCGTTCTCATCATGGATGAGCCAACTGCGGTACTCACTCCGCCAGAGGCGGATTCGCTCATCGCAACGCTGCGGTCAATGGTTTCTCAAGGACGCAGTGTGATCTTCATCTCTCACAAACTCGGTGAGGTGATGGCGGTATCGGATCGTGTCACCGTGCTCCGTGATGGACGATCCGTTGCCACTGTTGAGGCCTTAGGTTCGACTCGTGAGAGCTTGGCCACCTTAATGGTGGGCCGGCAAGTTGAGCGAGTAGTGAGCCGTCGACACGGTGCCCTTCCCGGGGCTGCGGTGGTTCTGAACGTTCAAGATTTGAGCGCAAATGGAGATCGCGGACAGGAAACTCTTTCCAACCTTTCAATCGAGGTTCGCTCCGGCGAGATCGTTGGCATCGCCGGAGTTGCCGGAAATGGTCAACGAGAGTTAGTGGAAGTACTGGCGGGACTTCGCGCTCGCACCTCGGGTTCTATTGATGTCGATGGTGAGTTGATGGATCGGGTCGACGCCCGCCATCCCATCCGTATGGGGGTCGCCTATGTGCCCCAGGATCGATTGGGCACAGGCTTGGCGCCCGATCTCTCGATCGCCGAAAACCTTGTTCTGAAGCGTTATCGCCGCCCGCCCGTGGCTCGTCCGCCATTTATTCGCTCTTCAGTCGTGAACTCCGAGGCGGCAGAACTTATGGAGCGGTTCGACGTGCGAGCTCCTTCCTCACAAACACCAACCCGGCGGTTGTCGGGTGGAAACGTACAGAAAGTTCTGTTGGCCCGGGAGATGTCGGGATCGCCAAAAATTCTGGTCGTGTCTTCGCCAACCCAAGGACTCGATATCGGAGCAGTTGCAACCGTGCACGAACTATTGCTCGACGCCGCCGCTAGCGGGGTCGGAGTCCTGCTTGTAAGTGAAGATCTCGATGAAGTGATGGCCCTCTCGGATCGAATCGCAGTGATGTACGAAGGTCGTATTCTCGGCATCGTTTCCGCAGATGAGGCAGACGTCTCTGTGATCGGACAACTGATGGGTGGACACCGGGAGGAATTACTTTGATGCGTGCATCATTGGGTTTCCGTTTGGAACCACGAACTGATCTTCCTCGCCTCATTAATTGGACCGTTCCCATTGGTTCGTTCATGACTGCCCTTTTGGCCGGTGCCGTGCTGTTGCTCGTTACTGGCCAAAACCCGGTTGCGGTCTACCAGCGCATCCTGGAACGGGCGTTTCTGGATTCCGGCTCCATTAACGGAACGCTCATCGCTGCGACCCCTCTGCTTTTCACGGGCCTCTGCGCTGCTGTTGCGTTTCGGGTTGGTTTTTTTAATATTGGCGGTGAAGGGCAGTTTTACATCGGTGCCATTTTCGCGTCTGGTATTGCGTTATCGCTGGGTCGTGACACTCAAGTGTGGATTGCCATTCCTGCAATGATCGGGGCGGGAGCACTCGGCGGTGCGTTGTGGGCGGCAATCCCAGGTGTGCTTCGTGCCTTTTTCCGCACCAACGAAATCATCACCTCGCTGATGCTTAATTACGTGGCCGGTGTTATTTCTGTGTATCTGATCTTTGAATCCAGTTCGTTCTGGCGTGATCTCGAAGGGACCGGAAAGATGTTCCCGAAAGGAAAGGTTATTCCGGTGATTTCCTTCTGGCCGAACTTCGAAATTGGCTCACTGGTCATTCCGTTTGGCATGTTGCTCGGCGTGGTTGTTGCAGTTTGGGCCGCGGTGCTTCAGCGTCGAACTCGCTTCGGTTACGAGATGCGAGTTGTTGGGGGCGCTCCAACAACGGCTCGTTACGCCGGGATGCGGCCTGGTCGTGTCATCGTGGTGGTAGCAGCAATTTCGGGAGCGCTTGCTGGTCTTGGTGGCGCAGCTTCAGTAGGTAACTTCCGCCACATCCTGGACCCAAAGGGGCTTCAACAGGCCGGGTATGGCTACGCCGGCATTGTTGTCGCCGCGCTGGCCCGGCTGAATCCCATTGCGGTGATCTTTGTTTCGATACTGCTCGGCGGCATTACGAACGCTGGCTACGCGTTACAGGGTGTTGATTTTCCCTCTGGCTTGGTCGGGGTTCTCGAAGGTCTTATCTTGTTTTGCACCCTAGGTGGCGAGGTACTTGTTCGCTATCGAATTGTGCGTGTCGGTGGGCGTTCAACCGCATCGGTCCCGATTGAGGTCGCTCCGTGATTGTGAATGACAACCTCTTCGTCGTCATATCCGCGGCAGCAATTTTCTACGGCACACCGCTAGTTTTTGCCGCTCTCGGAGAGATTCTTTCTGAGCGATCTGGCGTCATCAATCTCGGGGTTGAAGGAATGATGTTGCTGGGTGCGGTAGGAGCAAGTTGGGCGGCGTTGAATTTCGATGGCCCCGCTGCTTTGGTGCTCTCGGTTGCGCTACTGGTGGCGATGATCTTCGCTGCATTAGGCGCGCTCATTCACGCTTTTCTGACCATCACTTTACGCGTCAATCAAATTATTTCCGGTCTTGCCCTTACGATTTTCGCGGGGGTTGCCGGTGTGTCTTCGTATCTCGCTGGCATGTGGAATCTTGGCCAAGGACCAGCCTCAAACCAGTTCGAACCTATGAATTTGTTTGGTCTGAAGAAGATGCCAGTTCTCGGCCCAATACTCTTCAATCAAACAGCGCTCACGTATCTCTCTTGGGTTGCGGTTGTGCTGGTGTCGATCTACCTGTTTCGGACCCGACTGGGTCTGCAGCTTCGTGCAGTTGGAGAGTCACCCCAGACGGCAGATTCCGTCGGTGTGAACGTGGTGCGCACAAGGTATGTCCACGTGCTGGCAGGGGGTGCATTCGCTGGCATCGCCGGTGCATGTTTCTCTCTTTCCATCGTTCCAACATGGGTGAATGGAATGACCGGGGGGCAAGGTTGGATTGCTCTTGCCCTCGTTATTTTCGGGTTCTGGCGTCCGGACCTCATGTTGGTCGGAGCGTATCTTTTCGGGGCTCTTTCAAGTTTGAGATTCACTCTGCAAGCGCGCGGCATCGATTTCCCCACCGCGGTGCTTGATGCGCTCCCGTATGTAATGACGATCGTTGTTCTGGTTATCGTTTCCAATTCGGCGGCTCGACGTCGATTGAGTGCTCCCGCAGCTCTTGGTGAACCGTATGAACGGGAAGAGCGCTAAGGAGCACCGAACGCGCCGGTCAATCGTGTCGATCTGAATCGTGAGGATTCACCAACGCTTGTTGCGTGGACCATGGGAAGTCGATCCATTTATCGGTTTTGTGCCAGACATATTCGCAATTAACAACAGAAAATGTTTTTTGATACAGCACGGCAGTACGCACCTCGCCAACTTGAGGGGCTACGTAGTCGCGAACCATCGCCAAGGTATGCCCAGTGTCGGCAACGTCGTCGGCAATGAGCACACGTGCGGATTCAAGATTTACAAGAGTGAGCGGTGGAGGAAGAATGATTGGGAACGCGAGCCTCTCGCCCTTACCTGTGTAGTACTCGACATTCATGACGTGCAGATTCTTGATTCCGAGGGCGTACGCAAGTGACCCGGCAATAAGTAGGCCACCTCGGGCAATTGAGAGTATGAGGTCGGGCTTGTAGTCATCGGCCACCACCATTTCTGCCAATTCCTTTGATGCTTCTCCGTACAACGGCCAGGTGAGGATCTCCATCTCGTTCATGGCCCGAAACTACACAATTGATTGACCTAGTTTTCCTCGAGGATCTGGTGTCTGTTCGTGCCAACGATGGTTGGCTACGGTGGCGAGATGGAATCGACTGACGCAGGATTCGAAGTTCCGCCAACTGGTCTTGAACCACTTGCACACCATCAAGGTCAGTTATTGTCGAGGACCGAGAGAGCCGCAGTCGGACGAGAACGCCGCCAAGTGGCTCGACGTTCTTCTCATGGCGTTTGGTCAGCGAATGTTCATCGTCGAGATCCGCTTGCCATCCTTGGGGACCAAAACCGTAGGAGGTTCCCCGATCTTCTCCCTCTTCGGTGGGGCAGGATGGTTGCTTCTCCATTCACGTTCTTTCGCGGGGCCGCGGCGGTTATGGCGGCAGACCTGGCTGATTCTCCGGTGACGGGGCTCGCCGTCCAAGCCTGCGGCGACGCCCACTGCGCCAATTTCGGATTGTTTGCCAGCCCGGAGCGACATCTCCTTTTCGACCTCAACGATTTTGATGAAACGCTCCCCGGCCCATGGGAATGGGATGTGAAGCGCCTCGCTGCCAGTCTCGTACTCGCCGGCAGAGATAACGGTTACACCGCCGCAGAATCCACCTCTTCCGCCATCGAGGCAATGGAGGGCTACCGCCAAGCAATGGCCAACTTCTCGCAACTCTCACAGCTTGAAATTTGGTACTCAAAAGTCGATATCGATGAGGTTCTTCCTCTGCTTCCGCTCGATCAGCAAAAGCAAACTACGAAGACGGTTCTAAAGGCTCGGAGTCACACCACTTTCCAAGCTCTCGAAAAGCTCACCGAATTGGTTGATGGTCACAGACGGATCAAAGACGATCCACCTCTGGTTGAACACCTTCCCGATACGACCACCGACTATGCAGTGCGCACTGTGCTTGATCGTTACCGGGAGAGCCTTGCCGAGGACCGACTCATTCTCTTTGAAAAGTTTGAGGTAATTGATGTTGCCCGCAAAGTAGTTGGGGTGGGAAGCGTTGGTACGCACTGCTTCATCGCGTTGTGCAGCGCCGATTCCACTGATGATGATCCTCTTTTTTTGCAAATAAAAGAAGCAAATCTCTCGGTTCTCGAATCCTGGTTGCCATCATCTCGCCATTCCAATCATGGTGAGCGAGTCGTTGTTGGTCAGCGATTGATGCAAGCGGCATCGGATCAATTTTTGGGCTGGACAAAGTTTCGGGATCGGCACTTTTATGTTCGTCAATTACGCGACATGAAGGGGTCTGCGAACCTGGGGAGGATGACACCTAGTTCGCTTCAGCTCTACGGTTCTATTTGCGGAACAACGCTCGCCCGTGCTCATGCTCGGTCTGGTGATGCGGTGGCAATTTCGGCGTATCTTGGAGAGGGCGATGGTTTCGCTCGGGCAATAGCGTCCTTCGCGAATGCTTATTCCGATCAGACTGAACGCGATCATGCCGCGTTGCGTTTGGCGATCGACGAAGGTCGAATTGAAGCGCTCGAAGGTATCTAAACCGTTACCTACTGCGATCAGTGATCAAGGCTTCCGGCGTCGGGAGTCCGCCCGCCAGATTAAAGAGCCACACGGATCGAAGCGGCATCTCTGTGGTCCCCGCGGATCCCACCATCTGCTCGCGAACCAGGATCGGGCGACATCTAACATCGGAAGATGTCCACAAGGATCTGGAGCACGACCCAGTGAGCGAACGTGATGAAAAGGGACGTCAGATACTTGGTCGCTCAGACGGGAATGCGCGTCCGGTTACGGGAACAGGCCGCTTCGCATCGCAATCGGGCTTCACCACGAGAGAAGACTTGGGAGAGCGAAATCCAGGCAGTGCCACACTGGACGACTCTATGCAGAAGGTGGCTTGGCGCCGCCGCTTGGGTAGGCCCCGTGTTCGATCGATTGCATTAGTAGTCCTAGCGGCAATCCTCATTGTTCCAGTCGGACTCTTTTCTTATGGCTGGTGGCACTACTCGCGAATTGAAACCGTGGATGTGTCTTCAGTTCTGTCGGGCCGCTCGGGACGGAAGGGGACCAACTATCTCATTGTGGGCACGGACTCTCGGGCCGGGATCGATTCCTCTGACCCGAATGCCGGAGCGTTTATTGCCTCCGAAGTGAGTGGAGCGCGAACCGACACGATCATGATTTTGCATGTTGAAGATGGAACGTCACAACTGGCCTCGATACCTCGGGATCTCTGGGTAACCGATCCCGCGAATGGACAGAAAGGTCGCATCAATTCAACGTTTGCTAGCGGTCCCGCAAACCTGATCCTCACGGTTGAATCGATTGGCATTCCGGTTGATCATTACCTTGAGATCAATTTCTTGAGTTTCGCTAGGCTCGTTGACGCGGTTGGTGGAATTTCCGTCACGTTCGATAATCCGGCTCGCGACACCCACTCGGGTCTTTCAATTGAGCGGGCCGGAACAGTTCGCTTGAATGGTTCGCAGGCGCTCGCTTATGTGCGGAGTCGGTACTACGAGGAGCAACGAGGTGGGAAGTGGATCGTTGATCCAACCTCGGATCTTGGCCGCACCGAGCGTCAACGCCAATTTCTCACAACCCTCATAAAATCTGCATCGACCGCTCGCAATCCGCTTGTTCTTGTGCGATTGCCTGGAGCGTTCGGAGAGGGGATCAAGCGTGACACCACGCTGTCCTATCTCGGAGCAATTGACCTTGTGTGGACGATGAAAGATTCGACGCCGGCATCTGTGGCAATCCCAGTATCGGCCCGGACCACCACCGGTGGCGCCGCGGTGCTCGAACTGAAACAAGGTTCTTCAGAGGTCATTCAGACTCTGGCGAAATGAGAGTTATGCGCCAACAAGTAGCAGCCTGTGATCTGGCTTGGTCGCAGTAGGTTCTCATACCGGAAAAGCATTCTCAACAAGGGGAATGCGCTCGGGACGGCCGCGAAATACCTAGCGGTTTAGTCCCCGCATACGTTCGAAGTTCAGCCTCCGGACTGTCCTAAAGAGAGAGAGCTCTCTCTCGAACTGCGGATGGTTAGGTCTGCTCGGCAATGGCGTTGACGAGTGCGTCAAGTACAGGGAGGATGGACGGAGTTGGGGCCGCCTCAATGGAGTCCATCGTGCTGAACACATCGGTGCCGTGGGCTCTGCCTTGAAGGGTGAACAGGACCGAACACGATGGCCCTCCCTCGAAGCGGACGATCACTTCGAGGAGCCCAAGGTTTCGATCGATGTGGCCGATCCCACCAAGCGAGGAGGAAGCGTCAAGCAGTATCTGAAACGTCTCTCCGGGAGGAGCAGCAATGAAGATCGTGTCGCCATCGTGGTCAGCACCGACGGATGAGAAAGGCGGACTCCATGATGATTTTGTCGAATAACCATCAGGGCTGTGTGCCCGGAGGGGAACGGTAAGGCCCCCGTTTTCATCAATCGCTCGTTCAATGACATCGAATGCGGCCGAGAGCGTTGCCGAGCGAATGTGGGCGTCTTCGGAAGTATTGCGATCGGGGTGGTTGGCCTTGAGGAGTTTTCTCCGAAGCCGTTTGACTTGTTCCTTCGTGGCACCAGGTGGGAGACCGACCAGCTCAAGTGCAGAATCAAGGGACACGGAGGCTCACTTTGCGGAAAGAAAACCAGCGAGCAAATCCGTAAAAAGGGCAGTGTCAGCAGCACCACAGAGCTCTCGGGCTGAATGCATCGATAACTGTGCAACACCGATGTCGACTGTGGTTAAGCCCAATTGGGCCGAGGTGACTGGGCCGATAGTGGAACCGCAGGGAATGTCATTTCGTGAAACGAAATCCTGCAATTCGATGCCAAGTTGGTTGGCGAGTGAGCGCACGTAGGCCGCACCTTCACCATCGGTGGCGTAGCGGGTATTCACGTTGTGTTTGAGAACCGGGCCGCCATTGAGCGAAATATTGTGATCGGGTTCGTGTCGGTTCGGGTAATTCGGGTGGGTGGCGTGGGCCCCGTCGGCAGAGACACACAGCGATTTTTGAAGAGAGGTCAACCAGTCGGTGCGGGAAAGCCCGCGGGATGCAGCGATTCGCTCGAGAATTGCAGGAAGGAACGAGCCTGCTGCTCCGGTGGATGACTCGCTGCCAACTTCTTCGTGATCAAAAAGACAGACGACCGGAATTGTCTGAGGCTGTTGAACGCATTCGACGAGCGCAGTAATTGCGCTGTGGCAGGAGAGCAGGTTGTCGATACGAGAAGAAGCAAAGAGCGAACGGTCTCGACCAATGCGGGCAGGACCCGTGAGGTCGTGAGCCATCAGATCCCAAGACAGAATTCGGTCCGGGGAGACACCCATGACATCGCCGAGCCAGTGGGCGAATGGTCGATTGTCGGCATCATCGAGGCCCCAAACGGGAATCATATGTTGTTGGGGGTCGAGCCGGAGGCCTTCGGTGGACACTTGGCGATCAAGGTGGATGGCTAATTGGGGGATCCGGAGGAGCGGTTCATCCCAACGGAAGTTTGTAAATGAGACAAGACCGTTAGGGTCAGTCAGTCCGATGCGGCCAGAAAGGCCAAGATCTCGGTCGAGCCATGAATTGAGAAGAACTCCGCCGTAAATCTCGACGCCTAGTTGCCGGAATCCGACCGAGACGTGATCTGGCTTCGGCCGGACTCGGAGGTTGGGGGAGTCAGTATGGGCACCAACGATCCGGAACCGCTCGATATCTAGGCGATCCTCCGCATCGATCCAGGCAACTAAGGCACCCCCTCTTCGCACGTAGCTTCGGCCAGCCGGACCCATTTTCCAGCGTTCGGTAGCGCTGCGCTCAGTGAATCCAGCCGTTTTAAGCCGATTGGCCGCTGTTTCCACCGCATGGAACGGAGACGGAGACGCAGAGATAAATGTCGCTAGATCGTCGATATGGGAATCGATGGAACGCTCGCTCACGAGGCTGACCCTATCGGTGCCGGGTGCTCGGGTCACCGTGTCTCATTGATTTCCGCGCTATTTCGGTTCAAAGGGGCGAGGGTGTATCCTCTGGTTCCCGCTTTGGGGCCAGCGTCGTCCCCATCCAAAGCAAGTTTCTCCCCCGCTATCGAGGAATTCCTCGGGCGCCCGACATTGCAGGACGACGTATGCGCAACTCTGGTTCCACCGCCCCCCAACCGCTTTCAGGCTTCCCTCAACCGCAGGGTCTCTATGATCCTCGATTTGAGCACGATGCATGTGGCGTGAATTTCGTTGTACACAAAAAGGGCCATCGCAGTCACGAGATTGTGCGTCACGGGTTGGGTGCCCTTTGTAATATGGATCATCGAGGTGCCGCCGGAGCCGAAATTAATACTGGTGACGGAGCTGGCATTTTGATCCAGGTTCCCGACCGATTCTTCCGCGAAGTTGTCCCCTTCGACCTGCCCCCACAGGGCACCTATGCAACCGGTCTCGCCTTTCTTCCTGCGGAGCGCGATGCCGCTCTGGCCGCTCGCTCCAGGTTTGATGAACTCATGATCGAGGAAGGGCTCAACGTCATCGCTTGGCGAGATGTGCCCATCGACGACTCAATGATCGGCGATCACGCTCGAAGCGTTGCACCTTCGTTCCATCAGCCTTTTATTGTTTGCGAAGGCTTGGAAGGCGAATTGCTTGATCGACGGGTGTACGTCGCCCGCAAGCGCGTCGAGCATCAACTTGGGTCGCTTGATGGCGGCGGGGTGTATTTCCCCTCCCTCTCGTCACGGACTTTCATTTACAAGGGAATGCTCACCACCATGCAACTAGGGGCGTTCTTCACGGATCTCTCCGATGTAAGGGTTGAATCTGCGCTTGCACTTGTGCACTCGCGTTTCTCGACGAACACCTTCCCGTCGTGGCCGCTCGCTCACCCTTTCCGATTTATTGCTCATAACGGCGAAATCAATACAGTTCAAGGCAACCGCAATTGGATGCGTGCACGCGAAGCACTGCTCCAAAGCGACTTATTACATGGCGATCTCGATCGCATTTTTCCGATCTGCACACCGGGCGCAAGCGACTCTGCCACTTTCGATGAGGTTCTTGAACTTCTCCATATGGGCGGATACGAACTTCCGCATGCTGTGTTGATGATGATTCCTGAAGCTTGGGAACATCAACCATCGATGCCACGTTCGAAGCGCGACTTTTATCGCTACCACGCGTCCCTTATGGAACCATGGGATGGGCCGGCATCTATTGCCTTCACCGATGGCACTGTTATCGGGGCGGTGCTTGACCGCAACGGTCTGCGTCCGTCTCGGTATTGGGTTACCGCTGACGACCTAGTGATCATGGCGTCAGAGGTTGGCGTTATCGATATTGATCCTGCTCGCATTGTCTCCAAAGGCCGTCTAGAGCCCGGTCGTATGTTCTTGGTTGACACCGCTCAAGGCCGAATCATCGATGATGAAGAAATAAAGCAACAACTTGCCGAAGCTCATCCATATGGTGAGTGGCTTACGTCCAACCAGATCGAACTCGATTCGTTGCCGACCCGTCCTCATCTGTTGCAGCCGCACGATTCTGTGGTGAAGCGTCAGCAAGAATTTGGTTACACCACTGAGGAAATAAAGATCATCCTCGACCCGATGGCTAGAGCCGGCCTAGAGCCACTTGGTTCAATGGGTAGCGATACACCTATCGCCGTGCTTTCTTCCCGTTCGCGGTTGCTCTTCGACTATTTCTCTCAGTTGTTCGCTCAGGTGACCAATCCGCCGCTCGATGCAATCCGTGAAGAGTTGGTCACATCGATCAGCGCAACGGTCGGGCCCGAAGGAAATCTTCTGAGCCCCCAGCCATCATCCTGCCGACAGATCGTCATTTCCCGACCGATCATCGACAACGATGAATTACGCAAACTGATTCACATTGCCGACTATGACCACACTTCGGACTTCCGAACTGTGGT
>Ga0209284_10000063_pt1 | contig 144520 bp, 121 predicted proteins | sample FRY03_FD_187211 | JGI IMG/M metagenome (GOLD analysis project Ga0209284, IMG submission 187211) | Freshwater microbial communities from Lake Fryxell liftoff mats and glacier meltwater in Antarctica - FRY-03 (SPAdes) (version 2) | ecosystem: Environmental > Aquatic > Freshwater > Ice > Glacier...
TAAAAGGCGCTAGTAAAGGAGAGGGGCTAGGAAATCAATTTCTTGGAAACATTAGAGAAACAGACGCCATTCTTCACGTGCTTAGATGTTTTGATGACGACAATATTGTTCATGTAGATGGGAATGTAAATCCTATTAGGGATAAAGAAACCATAGATATGGAATTGCAGCTAAAGGACTTAGAAACTTTAGAAAAAAAATTAGAGAAGGTAAAGAGAGCCGCTAAGACAGGGAATAAAGAGGCTCAAAAAGAAGAAGCAGTTCTTTTGTTGCTAAAGACTGGTTTAGAGGCTGGAAAGTCCATTCGTGCTATACCGCTCTGTGAAGAAGATAAAAATGCATTTGTAAGGCCCCTTCAGTTTATTACAGAAAAACCTGTCATGTATGTTTGTAATGTGTCTGAGGACGCTGCTGTTAACGGAAATGATTATGTGAAACAAGTAATTGAAGCTGTTGCAGGTGAAAATGCAGCGGTTATTTTTTTAGCTGTGGGTACAGAGGCAGATATTACTGAGTTGGAGACTTATGAGGAAAGACAAATGTTTTTAGAAGATATGGGCCTAAAGGAACCTGGTTCTGCCAAATTAATAAGAGGTGCATACAAATTATTAAATTTAGAAACTTATTTTACCGCAGGTGAAAAGGAAGTGCGCGCCTGGACAATTCCTGTTGGAGCCTCAGCACCACAAGCTGCTGGAGTCATTCATACAGATTTTGAAAAAGGATTTATTAGGGCAGAGGTGATTGCTTATAATGACTATATTTCTTTTGGAAGTGAAGCAAAAGTAAAAGAAGCTGGTAAAATGCGCGTAGAAGGAAAAGAGTATATAGTAAAAGACGGTGATGTGATGCATTTTAGATTTAATGTATAGGCGCTAGCCACTATGAACAAAATCCCAATCACTATTGTTAATTACTTTAGCTGTATTGGGTTTTATTTTTTTAATAGGGTCACTATATTAGCCAACTATCCCGTTTTGCTTGTAATATATGGACATGGACCAACAAACTCAATATACAGAAGACAATATTCGTTCTTTAGATTGGAAGGAGCACATTCGCTTGCGCCCTGGAATGTATATTGGAAAATTGGGGGACGGTTCTTCTGCAGATGACGGTATCTATATACTTTTAAAGGAGGTTATAGATAACTGTATAGATGAATTTGTAATGGGAGCCGGAAAGTCCATTGAAATATCTATTAAAGACACTGAGGTAAGTGTGAGGGATTATGGCAGGGGTATTCCTCTGGGTAAGGTGGTAGATGTGGTTTCTAAAATGAATACAGGTGGTAAGTACGATAGCCGTGCCTTTAAAAAATCTGTAGGATTAAATGGAGTAGGAACCAAAGCAGTAAACGCTTTGTCTTCTATGTTTAAGGTAGCCTCTTCCAGGGATAATTTATTAAAAACAGCTACTTTTCAGGCAGGTAACCTAATAGAAGAAGAGGGGCCAATAGAAACCACAAAGCGCAAAGGAACCAAAGTAAGCTTTGTTCCAGACGCTATCATTTTTAAAAACTATAAGTATAGGTCTGAGTATGTGGTGCGCATGCTTAAAAACTATGTATATCTAAATCCAGGACTCACCATTATTTTTAACGGAGAGAAGTATTTTTCTGAAAATGGTTTAAAGGATTTACTAGAAGACAATAATGCAGCAGAAGACATGCTGTACCCAATTATTCATTTAAAAGGGCCAGATATTGAAGTGGCCATTACCCACAGTAAAACTCAGTATAGCGAAGAGTACCACTCTTTTGTAAACGGACAACACACCACTCAAGGGGGAACACACCAAACCGCTTTTAGAGAGGCGTTGGCCAAAACAATCAGAGACTTCTACGGCAAAGCATATGACTCTTCTGACATTAGAAAATCTATTATTTCTGCCATATCTATTAAGGTGACGGAGCCTATATTTGAGAGTCAAACAAAAACTAAATTAGGGTCAGCAGATATGGGAGCTGGTATGCCTAGTGTAAGGGCTTACATCAATGATTTTATTGGTCAATACCTAGATAATTACCTTCATAAAAACCCAACTACTGCTGAACTTTTACAAAGAAAAATAGTTCAAGCAGAGAGAGAACGCAAAGAATTGTCTGGCATTAGAAAGCTAGCAAAAGAACGTGCAAAAAAAAGCAACTTACACAATAAAAAACTCAGAGATTGCAGGGTGCATTTACCAGATGCCAAGCATGACCGCTGCTTGGAAAGCACCCTTTTTATTACAGAGGGAGACTCTGCTTCCGGCTCTATTACTAAATCTAGAGATGTAAATACTCAGGCCGTTTTTAGTTTGAGGGGGAAACCTCTGAACTCATATGGTATGAGTAAGAAGATTGTGTATGAAAATGAAGAATTCAACCTCTTGCAGGCGGCACTTAATATTGAAGATTCTATGGAGGACCTTCGTTATAACAATATTGTAATTGCCACAGACGCAGATGTAGACGGTATGCACATTAGATTGCTGCTCATCACCTTTTTTTTGCAATTTTTCCCTGAATTAATTAAAGACAACCACCTCTATATTTTACAGACGCCTTTATTTAGAGTTAGAAATAAGAAAGACACTTATTATTGCTACACTCCAGAAGAAAAAGAAGCTGCTATTGTAAAAGTAGGAGCAAAACCAGAAATCACTAGGTTTAAAGGATTGGGAGAGATTTCTCCAGATGAGTTTAAACATTTTATTGGAGCAGATATTCGCCTTGAACCCGTCATGTTAGATAAAAAAATGTCCATTGAACAACTTCTAGAGTTTTATATGGGCAAGAATACACCAGAGAGACAAGAATTCATCATAGACAACTTAAAAGTTGAGCTAGATGTTATTATTGAAAATGATCACATAAGCCGCTAATTAGTACATGGAAGAGCCGGAAAACTCAAAAAAGTCCCCTTTAGAGCCTATAGAATTACAAGATGAGACCCTTACCAAGGTTTCTGGCATGTACAAAGATTGGTTTTTAGACTATGCTTCTTATGTCATATTAGAGCGCGCTGTTCCTGCTATTGAAGATGGCTTTAAGCCAGTGCAACGCAGGATTATGCATTCCTTGAAAGAATTAGATGACGGACGTTACAACAAAGTAGCCAATGTAGTAGGTCACACCATGCAGTATCACCCACATGGAGACGCCAGTATTGCAGACGCAATGGTTCAGATTGGCCAAAAAGACATCCTTATAGACACTCAGGGAAACTGGGGAAACATACTTACCGGGGACAGTGCTGCGGCGTCTAGGTATATTGAAGCCAGGCTTTCTAAATTTGCGCTAGCCGTTGTTTTTAGTCCAAAAATTACAGATTGGCAGAGCTCTTATGACGGTAGAAGAAAGGAGCCTATAAACCTTCCGGTTAAGTTTCCTTTGCTTTTGGCTCAGGGAGGAGAAGGAATTGCTGTAGGCCTCTCTACTAAAATATTACCTCATAATTTCATTGAACTTATAGACGCGTCTATTAAGCACTTAAAAGGACAGCGCTTTACTATTGTACCAGATTTTCCAACGGCTGGAGTTATAGATGTAAGCCAGTATAATGATGGTCTTAGAGGTGGTAAAATAAGGGTGAGGGCTAAGATTGGTCAATTAGACAAGAATACCCTTGTAATTACTGAAATTCCATTTGGCACCAATACTTCGTCATTAATAGATTCTATATTAAAAGCCAACGAGAAGGGGAAATTAAAGGTTAAAAAAATAGAGGACAATACGGCTGCACAGGTAGAAATTCTTATCCATTTACCTCCAGGGATTTCACCAGATAAATCCATTGACGCACTCTATGCTTTTACAGCTTGCGAGTCTTCTATATCTCCATTGGGCTGTATTATTGAAAATAACAGACCTTTATTTATTGGAGTTTCTGAAATGCTTATGCGCTCTACAGATAGGACCCTGGGGCTGCTTAAATCTGAATTAGAAATACAACTAGAAGAGTTAGACGGCCAATGGCATTTTTCTTCTTTAGAGAGAATTTTTATAGAAAATAGGATCTACAGGGATATTGAAGAGCAAGAAAGCTGGGAAGGTGTTATTAATGCTATAGATAAAGGCTTAAAACCACATACAGCACATCTAAAAAGAGCTATCACAGAAGAGGATATAGCACGCTTAACTGAAATTAGAATTAAGAGAATTTCAAAATTTGACATAGATAAAGCACAGCAGTATATTTCTGGTCTTGAAGACAAGATGGCGGCTATTAAAGCCCATTTAAATCATTTAGTAGAATTTGCTATTGATTTTTTCAAAAACCTAAAGGAGACTTTTGGGGGTGGGAGAGAGCGCCTTTCAGAGGTTCGTGTTTTTGATGATATTGAGGCCACCAAGGTAGTGATGAGGAACACAAAACTCTATGTAAATAGAGAAGAAGGATTTGTTGGAACCTCTTTAAAAAGAGATGAGTACGTTACAGATTGTAGTGATATAGATGACGTTATAGTGTTTACAGCAGATGGAAAAGTCATGGTGACAAAGGTAGACACCAAAACTTTTATAGCTAAAAATATACTGCATGTAGCAGTTTTTAAGAAAAAAGACAAACGAACCACTTTTAACTTAATTTACAAAGATGGTAAAAATGGACCAAGCTATGTAAAAAGGTTTAATATTACAGGAGTCACTAGAGATAGACCTTATGATTTAACTAATGGTGCGGCAGGATCTGAAGTGTTGTATTTTACCGCCAACCCCAATGGAGAAGCAGAGATTATTTCAATTTTATTAAGACAGGTTGGTAGTATTAAAAAGTTAAAATGGGAAATAGACTTTAGTGATGTTCTTATAAAAGGAAGAATTTCCAAGGGGAATATTGTTTCTAAATACGCTATTAAAAGAATTGAACTTAAAGAAAAAGGTGTTTCGACCCTTAAACCAAGGAACATTTGGTTTGATGAGGTAGTGAATAGACTGAATGTAGACGGGAGGGGTAAGCTATTAGGAGCCTTTAAAGGTGATGATTTATTGTTGGTGATATCCCAAAAAGGACTGGTTAAAACATTGGCTCCAGAAATGAGTCTTCATTTTGATGAGGATATGATAGTTTTGGAAAAATGGAACCCTAATAAACCCATTTCTGTTATTTACTTTGACGGAGAAAAAGAGAAGTATTTTGGCAAGAGATTTTTAATAGAGCAAACCAAAAGAGAGGAGCTATTTATAACGGAGCATCCAAAATCTACTTTAGAGATTGTGAGTACAGATTGGCGCCCTATCTTTGAAATTGAATACACAAAACTTAGAGGTAAGGAGGCCAAGCCTCAGTTGTTTATTAACATGGAGGAATTTATTGCTCCCAAAGGTATAAAAGCATTAGGGAACCAACTGAGTAGTGATAAGCTAAAAAGTATATTAGCTATGGAACCACTTCCATTTGAGGAGCCAGAAGATGTAGTAGCAGAGGATCTAGAAGTTTACAACCCAGAAGATATTTCAGAAGAAAGAGACATAAGCCCGAATGACCAGCCCACACTCTTCTAAAATCACTTTTTCTTTCTAATATTCATATTTAAGAATTCCACCATCAATGAAAAAGCTATAGAGAAATATAGGTAGCCCTTAGGGATGCTGCCAATGCTTTGTCCAAAAATCACTAATTCAGAGAGGTGTGCAGCCTCTATGGTAAGCATAAATCCTATTAAAATTAAAAAAGAAAGTCCTAGAATCTGAATGGTGGGGTTGTTAGTTACAAATTTCCCAACAGGATTGGCAAACAGCATCATAATAAGTACAGAAATAACCACTGCTACAATCATTAGAATTAGTGAATCTGTAGGATTATCTGAAATACCGTTAGTCATTCCAATAGCAGTTAAAATAGAGTCAAAAGAGAATACAATATTAATAACGGTAATTTGAACAATGGCTGCTCTTAGAGACTTAGATTGACCAGACTTTACTGTTTTAGCATCATGCTCTTTGTCTTCAATTTTTTCGTGAATTTCCTTGGTGCTCTTATATAGAAGAAAAAGTCCTCCTAAGAACAATATAATGGCTTGGCCACTAATATTTCCCTGTACCCATTTGGTGTCTATTTCAAGAAATGTCTGGTTTAGTGCTGTGAGAAGAGAAATTCCAAAGAGCAAACCAACTCTTAGGGCCATAGCCAATACCAATCCAATATTAGTAGCTTTTACACGGTCTTTTTCTTCTAGTTTGCCTGCAGCTATAGAAATAAATATAATATTGTCTATTCCTAAAACAATTTCAAGAAATGTAAGCGTTAAAAGGGCTACCCAAGCGTCTGGACTCAGAAAAACATCAAACATTTACTTTATTTTTTTAACGGTGCCTCTAGCTTTTTTACTGCTTCCCACCTGGCCGTACTCAAAGGTGTAGCCCTCTTGGTTGGTGGTGAGTATTTTAATGGCTATAGGAGCCTTTTGTTCGGCATTCTTGGGGTGAAGGTTTTTTAAAATATATTCACAGTCATTAATCCATTTGACACTGCTACTGTCTATAACTCCCTCAAAGACATCTATTTCTATGGCTTCATTTCTAGTAAACGAGGTAGTCTTCTCTTCACCGTTAATGACAGCAGTAAATTTAAAAGTTCCATTTCTAAAGTCCTGACAATTTCTTTCAGGTGTTTTACAGGAAATAACAATAATAAAGCAGCTAATTAAACAGAGTGATTTCATGCCTGTAAAAGTAATAACAAATAATAATAATTAAGGGGTATATATTTTAAAGTGACCGTTCTTATAAAAAATAATTATTTGGTCAACATCATTTTGATCATTTTCTGGAGTTGGAGGTTGGAATTTATTTTGTGTATGAATTTTACTTGACGCTACTAAAGGAGGTAAGGTTATTTCACTTAATGTAGTCTTTTCAATTTTGATATCTTCTGACTTGGGTAGAAGTGATTGTTCCTTATTTGGAAAATCGCCTTCACCATTTAATAGCCAATAAAGATGAACTTCAGGAAATTTTTTAATGAGCTTGAGCACAAATTCTAATGAGGGTTTATTGCGCCCAGAAAGAAGGTGGGAGATACTAGATCTTTGTACCTCAATAGTGTCTGCCAAAGCAGCAGCAGATAGCTGGTAATGGCTTAAAATTAGTTGTAGTCTTTTAATGAAATCGGTGCTATTTACCATTGTAACATATAGATTTGTGAGCGTGTAAAAAGGCAGTGAAAAGGAACTATATCAAGATATATTTTCTTACTAAATTTAAATTAAAACCATAAGTAAATTTACTTATAGTACTGATTTTAAGTGAATTAATTAATTATTAATAATATTTAAAACTAAAGTATACAAATGTATACAAAAGAAATTAATATTTCATTAAAATTGTTTACAAATGTGTATTTCTGTTGATTACATTTGTAATTTAAACTTGTGTTACATTTGTAAAATAGATATACAACCACTTTATTTAAATGAGTTATATTTCACATAAAATTAATGCTATTAAAGGCCGTTATTTAACCACTAAAGCACTTTCAGATGTCTTAAGTAGGTGGTTTTTTTTTAAGGATCTGACACTTATGTCACAGTCTGTATTGGGTGAAAATATTGAAGTTTACAGATTGGGTTCGGGTACGCAGACTATTTTATTGTGGTCACAGATGCATGGAAATGAATCTACCACCACTAAAGGATTAATAGATTTCATGTCTTTCCTTTTATCAGACAGCAAAGAGGCTGCAGTGCTTCTTAAAAAATTACATTTTGTTATTGTGCCTATTTTAAATCCAGATGGTGCCAAAGCCTACACTAGGGTAAATGCAAATAAAGTAGATCTCAATAGAGATTTTAAAGAATTAAGCCAACCAGAAAGTCAGTTTTTAGTTCATATTTTTAATAGTGTAAAGCCTCATTTTTGTTTCAACCTTCATGACCAGCGCACTATTTTTAATGTAGGTAGCAGCAAAGCTCCTGCAACACTATCTTTTTTAGGGCCTTCTGCTAACGAACAAAAGACAGTCACACCCTCTAGATTGGTAAGTATGCAGCTCATAGTTGCCATAAACAATCACATTCAATCTCTAATACCTGGGCAAGTAGGGAGATATGACGATCATTTTAATGCCAACTGTGCCGGTGATCATTTTCAGTCTAAAGAAGTGCCTACACTTTTGTTTGAGGCGGGCCATTACCCTGCAGATTACCAGAGAGAAGAGACCAGGCGCTTTGTTTATGAAGCCTTATTAGCTGCAGCACAATCAATTGCTACTAAATCTTATTTAAAAAATTCAGTAAGGGACTACCTTTTAATTCCTGAAAATCAAAAAGATTATTTTGATTTGAAGGTTATAAATGCTCATCTTATAAATTCAAAAATTTCAGCACAAACAAGCCTGACTTTTCAATACGTAGAGGTTCTTGAGGCTGGAGAAATTACTTTTATACCAAAAATTAATTCTTTAGACGATGGAAAGGAGTATTACTTTCACAAACTCATTGACTTTTCCCTGCCAAACACAGATAGGCAAGAGCCTGTAGTTCAGATTATTACTGAAATAATAAAAGATTTACATGTCTAAATTGTTAATATTTTTGCTTTTTTGTTAAAAAAATCGCTTTTTATTGAATATTATCTATTTCTGTCCTATTTTTACAACTTCTAACAATCATATTCATGAGTAAAATAAAATTAGACGAGATAGACCACCAGATTCTAGATATGTTAATAGACAATACCAGAACTCCTTTTACTGATATTGCAAAAAAATTACTTATATCTGCTGGAACTGTTCATGTTAGAGTGAGAAAAATGGAAGATGCCGGAATTATTTTAGGTTCTTCATTAACAGTAGATTATGAAAAATTAGGATATTCTTTTATTGCATATGTAGGTATATTTTTAGAAAAAACACACCAAACTAAATTTGTTTTAGAGCGTTTAAATCTAATTCCAAATGTTACAGTAGCTCATATTACAACGGGGAAATTTAATATTTTTTGTAAAATACGTGCTAAAGACACCAACCATGCTAAGAATATTATTTTTAGAATTGATGATATTGACGGTATTAGCAGGACGGAGACTATGATTTCATTAGAAGAGAGCATTAACGACAAAAAAAGATTGATGCACACTATTTTTAATGAATTTTAGATAAAGCATCATTAAAACTTAAAACCCATAGCTTTCCGCTATGGGTTTTTTTATGCCTGCTCTAAATAGTAGTTAAAAGCCTCTCTTAAAAGGACTTCTGAAATTAAAATGTCACTGACGGGTTCCCCAATTTTAGTCAAGAGTACAAACTTAATTTCTCCATGACTGTTTTTTTTATCGAATTTTAAGAGTTCTAAACTAGCATCTATGTCTGCTTTACTAAAGTTTATTTTTTTAAAATGCTGCTTAAACACCTCAGTAATTTGCTGGAGTTGTTCTAAAGGCAAGCCAGTTACTTTGTGAGATAAATATGCTTCTAAAATCATTCCAGCTGCTATAGCTTCACCATGAAGTAGCATTTTATCTATCCCTTTATCTAAAAAGTAAGATTCTATGGCATGCCCTAAGGTATGCCCGTAATTTAAAATCTTTCTAATATTATTTTCAAAGGGGTCTTGAATGACTACCCTTGCTTTTATTTGAATTGATTTAGATATGCTTTTTTCTAGAGTGCTGTATTTAGTTGTTTTTGAAATTTCTTGCCAGTAAGTTGGATCTTTTATAAGTCCGTGCTTAAGCATCTCTGCAAAACCGCTTTTTATTTGTCTTTTTTCTAAGGTTTTTAAGAAGTCAGGAACTACTAGCACCATTACAGGCTCTTTAATAATTCCAATTTGGTTTTTTAAGGCATCTAGATCTACTCCTGTCTTGCCGCCTACAGAAGCATCTACCATAGAGAGTAGGGTAGTGGGTACATGAATGAAATCTATACCTCTTTTAAAACTTGCGGCTATAAAGCCACCCATATCTGTAATGACACCGCCACCTAAATTGATCATCAGGCTTTTTCGGTCTGCACCTAATTCTGAAAGCACTTTCCAAACCTGAAGACAGGTATCTAAGTTTTTGTTTATTTCTCCAGAAACAATTTCAATAATTTCAAAGTTATAATCTCCAGACAGTTCACTCATAAAAGTAGGCAAGCAATTGTCATGGGTATTTTCATCTACTAAAATAAAAATTTTAGAGTAGTCACTTAAGGCCAAATGTGTGTTTAAAGAATGGTATGCTTCTTTAGAAAAATGAACTGAAGAATGTGGTGTTTTTATGGGTTTCATAAGCTTTAACTTGTTACAAAATAAAGATAAAATTATCAAAAAATTATAAAATCTGTACTTATATTTGAACCCCTATCAAATTGCTATTAATGAGATCAATTTTCGAGAATACTGCAACTGCCTTTTCTATTAAATCAGATACGTCACTTGAGCGTGCCTATTTTTTATTTAAACTAATTTCAATGCAACCTTTAGTTAAATTAGGTACTGCAGTTACTAATTTTGCTTTAAAGGCACACCTTCCAATAGAAGGACTTATTAGAGCTACTGTATTTGATCATTTTTGTGGTGGGATAAGTGAGTATGACTGTGAGCCAGTGATGGAGCGCATGTATGGCAAAAAAGTATTCTCTGTATTGGACTATTCCGTAGAGGGAAAAGCTACCGAAGCTAATTTTGACCAGATAGTTTTAAAGATTAATAAATTAATTGTTTTTGCAAAAACCAAACCATACATCCCTTTTATGGTTTTTAAACCTACGGCAATTGGAGATATTTTACTTTATGAAAAAGTAGGAAGCAAAGTTTTATTGACCCCACAAGAAACCGTTTTGTGGGAAAAAGTGAAGGGACGTTTTCACTCTATTTGTAAGACTGCTTATGAGCACAAAATACCCTTGCTTATAGATGGAGAAGAAAGTTGGATGCAAGACGCAGCAGACTGTATTGCCTACACCATGATGCAGGAGTTTAATAAAGAAGAAATATATATATACAATACCCTACAAGCCTATAGATGGGACAGAATGGAATACTTGCAAAGCCTTCATTCTAAAGCTAAAAAGGAAGGTTTTAAGATAGGCATTAAAGTAGTGAGAGGTGCTTATATGGAGAAAGAGAGACTTAGGGCTTCTGAAAAAGGATACAAGAGTCCTATTTGTGAAACTAAGCTAGCTACTGATGATAATTTTAATGAGATTGTTTCCTATATGGTTTCACATTTAGACGAAATTTCAATTTTCTTGGGAACTCACAATGAGCATAGTTCCTATTTGCTTATGGAATTCATGAAAGAGAATAAATTAAATATAAGTGATTCAAGAATCTGGTTTGGACAATTGTACGGGATGAGTGATCAGATTTCTTATAATTTAAGTGAACACGGGTATAATGTATCTAAATACCTTCCATTTGGCCCAGTTAGAGACGTCATGCCTTATTTAATGAGAAGGGCAGAAGAGAATACTTCTGTGGCTGGCCAAACTAATAGAGAATTAGATTTATTGGGGAAAGAAAGAAAGCGAAGAAAAATATAAAGTTATTTTAGCAAAACTAATGCTATTAGTAAATTATTTTTTATGGATATTAATTGTCTTTTTTTTATTCTTGTATCCAGCTAAATTTTTGAATCTCTAGTTTTGTTTGGCAATTTCGCACTTGTAAAACCCCAGATTTATTTTCAAATTCAGCTTCAATTACATAAGTTTTACAAGTAGATATTTTAGTATTGCTCCTAGAGAAATCTACATCACCTTCTATAAAAAAGTATTTTATAGTAGTAGTGTCAATCAATTTGTTTACCAGTAGACTATCAATTTCTTTACTAAAATACAAAGGTTTAGATCTCATGTCTTTTAGGACTCTACAGTTTGGAAAGTAACAGAATGAAGTTCCTGTTTCTTGAGTTTTTTTCTTTAAGAAGAAGGCTAGGAATACCAAGCCAATAGATAGACCAAATAAAAAATAGCCTAATCTTTTTATAAAGGGCATATTAAAAAATTAAAAAATTAATGTCATTAAAAGGAATATCAAACCACTCTCCAAGAGCTGCATTTGTTAATATACCTCTGTAAAGATACAAGCCATTTCTCAAACCACTATCAAATTTTAAAGCATTTTCTAAACCTCCTTTTTCTGCTATCTGAAGCAAATAGGGTAGGCATATATTGCTAATAGAAACAGAGGCTGTTTTTGGGTACCTAGCAGGTATGTTTGGAACTCCATAGTGTAAAACACCATATTTTTCAATAGTTGGATTTTTATGAGTAGTCACTTCTGAGGTTTCAAAACAGCCTCCATGATCTATACTCATATCTATAATAACAGCTCCTTTTTTCATATGAGCTACCACATCTTCTTGAACAACTACAGGACTGTGATTTTTACCTTTTAGTGCTCCAATAGCTACATCACATCTTCTAAGTGCTTTAAATATATTTTTTGGCTGAAGGGTAGAGGTGTAAATAGGCATTTTAAGTCTGTTTTGTAGGTCTCTTAATTTTGACACTGAAGGATCAAAAACTTTAACAGAGGCACCAAAGTTTAATGCTGCTTCTGCAGCATAACTACCAGCAGTTCCAGCTCCAAAAACTACTACCTCTATGGGTGGAATACCACTCATATTACCAAATAGTAAGCCTTTCCCGTTGTTGGTAGCAGACATGAGTTCTGCAGCAATATGAATGGCCGCAGTTCCCCCAATTTGACTTAAAGATTTTAATATAGGAAAGCTTCCGTCTTGATCTGTGATATACTCAAAACCAATAGCGGTTATTTTTTTAATTTCAAGGGCTTTAAAGTAGTCTTTGTTTTGTGTTTTTTTCTGAACGGCAGAAATAAGAGTGCTATTAGGCTTCATGAGCCCTATTTCACTCATAGATGGTGGCGCTACTTTTAGAACAAGTGAACATTCAAATACTTCTTTTTTTATTGAAGTTATTTTAGCCCCTGCTTTTCTGTATTCCTCATCGGAGAAACTAGCTTCTAGGCCAGCACCAGACTCAATGATAACGCCGTGGTCATTGGCTACTAAAGCTGCCACTGCATCGGGGGTTAAACAAACCCTTTTTTCTATGTCAATATTCTCCTTAGGCACACCAATAAATAAATCTCCTCTCTCATTAAAGAGTTCTAATCTTTCTTCTTGAGTTTTTAAGTCATGAGCACTAAATGGGGTGGTAGAATTCATTTTAATGGATGTGAAGTTGTCTAGTTTGCTGGTCTAAGATACTTATTTCTATAAATGTAGCGTGCTCCGGAAGTAGGCTTTCTATTATTTCTGGCCACTCTATAAAGATCCATCCATCAAATGCTAAATACTCTTCAATGCCAAAATCTAGGGCCTCTTCAGCTTTATTAAGTCTGTATAAATCAAAATGATAGGCCAAGGTATTTCCGTGGGCGTCTGGATACTCATTAACAATTCCAAAACTAGGACTTTGACCCTGTTCTGTCGCTTCTAGTTTTTTTAATAAGGCTTTAATCAGTGTTGTTTTTCCTGCGCCCATTGGAGCATGAAAGCAAATAAGCTTAGAGGGGAGTTCTTTGATTAACACCTCTGATAGGTTTTCTAAATCTGACTCCTTATAGATAATATCTAGCATTTAATAGAAGAATTAGTCACTTTTATAAGATTTGCAAAAAAGAAATACACCATAGTTTGTAGGGTGCTTTCAAATATAAACATCTCCTATCTAATTAGTTTTAAAAATTTAAATTATGATCACAATAGTATTATTTTGGTTGTAATACTACAAAAGGGACCATCATTTCTTCCATTGAAACACCTCCGTGTTGGTATGTGTTTTGGAAATGAGAAGCAAATTTATGATAGGCATTTGGGTATGTGAAAAAATACGCTTCTTTTGCAAATATGTATTGGCTGGCTAAGCTATTTTTTGGCAAGCCAATATTTTCAGGAAAATTAAAAGTGAGACTTTCCTTTTCAATAGCTGTAATTCTATGTCCGTGTTTGTAACGTAAATTATCAGTATGGTCATGATTGCCCTTTAACAAACTCGGTTTTTTTGCTAAGATACTTCCGTGATCAGTAGTGATAATTAGTTGTATATTATTCTTAGCAATTAAACCTATTAAGGAGCTTATAGCAGAATTATCTATCCAATTTAAGGCTGCTTTTCTAAAAGCTCTTTCATTTGGAATCATTGACTTCACAATGGAATTAGAGGTATTTGCGTGGGAGAGTTGATCAATAAAATTACAAACCACAAAACTCAGGTCGACTTTGAGTATTTGATTAAAATTTTTAAGCAGCTTAAGGGCTTGGGTTTCATTGTTTATTTTGTGATAAGAAGTTTTGAGCGCTAATTTATTTTTATTAGAGTACGCTTCAAATAAAAATGCTTCCTCTTCATTTTTCAAGCCGTCCAAATGATCTGGAATCCAAAGATTTGAAAATTTATTTTTTATTTCTAAAGGCGTCATACCTGCAAATATGGCGTTTCTTGCGTATTGGGTCACAGTGGGGAGTAGTGACATATAGAGTTCTTCTTTTTTAACAGTAAAATGTTCCATGAAAACTTCCTTGATGGTAAGCCAATGGTCAAGCCTTAAGTTATCTAATAAAAGCACTATAGTTTTTTGATTTTTTGTAGCTGGAATAATTTTTTGATCTAGCAAATGATGTGACAAAATAGGAGTATTTTCTCCCTTTATCCATGACTCATAGCGGTCACCGACAAAATGACTAAATGTTTTATTAGCTTTTTGAAACAAAGAATCTAGTAGCTCTAGGACAGTAGAATCCTCTAAAGCGTCTATCTTTAATTGCCACGCAACCAACTCCTTGTAAAGGCTGTAAAAATCCTCATGAGAACTGGCCTGCTCTATACGGTTGTGAAGATGAAGATTTTCCTGAATAAAAACAGCTGTTCTTTTTTCTTTCATCAATCGTCTTTGGTCTAAGACCTTTACTATAGAGATATAAACCTGGTTAGGAAGTACGGGCTTAAGTAAAAAATCAGATACTTGCGCCCCTAAGGCATTATTTATTAAATAGTCATCCTGATTGTTAGTCACCATTACAACAGTATTTAAAGGATTTTTTTTCTTGAGCTCAGTGAGGGTTTCTATCCCAGAAAGGCCTGGCATATTTTCATCTAACAAAATGAGGTCTGGAGTTTGGGTGGCGCAAAAGATAAGCGCATCGGCGCCGCTGTTACAGCGGTGCACAACAAATCCTTTTTGCTCTAAAAACATGATGTGGGGAGTGAGCAGATCAATATCGTCATCTACCCACAAAATGTTTGGCTTATTCATTAAGTATGTATATTTGTTATAAATTAATTCCTTCTTGAAAACAGCGCTTAAACAATACGTCTTCAATGACCCAATTTACGGTTTTATTAGGATTAATGACTCCCTGATTTTACTACTTATTGAAACTCCTTATTTTCAAAGACTTAGGAGAATAGCACAGGTGGGTCTATCTTCATTGGTATATCCTGGAGCCCACCATACTAGGTTTCACCACGCCCTAGGTTGTTTGCACCTTATGCAGCAGGCTATTTATGTGTTAAAATCTAAGGGAGTTTCTATAGATAAAAATGAAGAGCGTGCTTTACAAGTGGCCATTTTGTTGCATGATATTGGTCATGGTCCTTTTTCTCATGCCATGGAAAAAAGTATTATTGGAGGCATGAGTCATGAAACACTTTCTTTGAAATTTATGGAAATGCTCAATGAGCAGTTTGAGGGTCAATTAGATATGGCTATAGAAATTTTTAAGGGCGAGAGTAAAAGATTCTTTTTTAACCAGTTGGTGTCTAGTCAATTAGACATGGATCGCTTAGATTATTTAAAAAGAGATAGTTTTTATACCGGAGTAGCAGAGGGAAATATTAACTCTGAAAGGCTTATTAGCATGCTTCATGTTATAGACAATACCCTTGTAGTAGAAGAAAAGGGCCTTTACTCTGTGGAAAAGTTTTTAATGGCCAGAAGGTTTATGTATTGGCAGGTGTATTTGCACAAAACAGGAATTGTTGCAGAAGCAATTTTAATTAAAATTTTTGAAAGGGCTAAAGCGCTTATTAAACAAGGTAAAGATTTTAAGGCTTCTGAGGCATTACTTTATTTTTTAAGTCATGAAATAGATGCGAAAAACATAGATAAAAGCATGATGGAGCGTTTTTCTAAATTAGATGACGTAGATATTTATGCTGCTATTAAAAACGGCTGTGATCATGAAGATTTTATTCTATCTAAGCTTTGTCATATGATTATTGACAGAAGGCTTCCTCATATTAAAATTAAAAATCAACCCATTCCTACAGATAAATTAGCTCAGAAAACCACTCATTTACTAGAAAAACATCCTATTTCAGAAACAGATGCTCACTATTTTGTATTTGAAGGAATACTTAATAATATAGCCTATGCAGCAGACAATCACCCTATTTATTTACTTAAGAATGGTTTTAAAAAAATGGATATTGCCAAAAATTTGACTCCTGCTTTTTTACTAGCTCTTTCTGAGAAGGTAGAGAAGTATTATATATGTTACCCCAAGAAAGGGTTTTAACTATAATTTGTTACTTTTGTTGTCATGAAATTTACAGCGCGCCAAATAGCTACCATCCTAGATGGGGAAGTAGTAGGCAACCCAGATATTGAGGTTTATACCGTTTCTAAAATAGAGGAGGGTGAAAAAGGAAGTCTTACTTTTTTATCTAACCTAAAATACACCCCTTACATATACGAGACCAAAGCCTCTATAACCCTTGTCAATAAAGACTTTGTTCCAGAAAAAAAAATCACTACTACACTGGTTAGGGTTTTAGACGCTTATGCTGCATTCTCTAAGTTACTTTCTTATTATGATCGCATTAAAAAAAACAAAACGGGTATAGAAATGCCTAGCTTTATTGGTGAAGGAGTACAGTATGGGACAGACTTATACTTAGGTGCTTTCTCATATATTGGAGCACAGACAAAAATTGGAAATGGGGCTCATATTCACCCCAATGTATATATTGGAGAAAATGTAACTATTGGAAATCATGTGACACTTTTTCCTGGCGCTAGAATTTGCTCGGAATCTGTGATTGGTAACCATTGTGTGATTCACCCAAATGCTGTGATTGGATCTGACGGTTTTGGATTTGCGCCCCAAAATGATGGGTCGTACGATAAAATACCCCAAATTGGTCACGTGATTTTGGAAGATTATGTAGATGTAGGAGCTGGAACCACTATTGACAGAGCTACTATAGGCATCACCATTATTAGAGAAGGGGTTAAGTTAGACAATCAAATTCAAATTGCCCATAATGTAGAAATAGGCGCTCACACTGTGATTGCCGCTCAAACAGGGGTGGCAGGTTCTACTAAAATTGGAAAACACTGCATGATTGGTGGTCAAGTTGGTATTGTAGGGCATATAACTATAGGGGATTATGTAAAAGTTCAAGCTCAGTCTGGGGTAGGAAGATCTGTTAAGAACTATGAAGTACTACAGGGCTCTCCTGCATTTGGATACCAAGACTTTAATAAGTCTTATGTTCATTTTAAAAATTTACCTAAAACAATAAATAAACTAGACACAAAAGACTAAGCCTGATGTTAGAAAAAACAGTTCATCAAACTACCATTGCCAAAGAAGTAACACTCAAAGGAGTGGGACTTCATACAGGAGCAGAAGTCACTATGACTTTTATTCCTGCAGAGGAGCATACTGGCTATAGATTTAAGAGAGTAGATTTAGAAGATATGCCTGTCATTCAAGCAGAGGCTCAGTATGTAGTAAATACGCAAAGGGGCACTAATCTGGAAAAAGAGGGAGTTAGTATTCAAACTTCTGAACATGTTCTTGCGGCTCTTGTTGGTCTTGAAATTGACAACGTACTTATAGAGTTAAACGCCTCAGAACCCCCTATAATGGACGGTTCTTCTAAATATTTTGTTGCAGCTTTAGAAGAGGCTGGAATAAAAAAATTAACTGCTTTAAGAGAAGAATATGTAGTTAGAGAAGTCATTTCTTATAGAGATGAAAAAACAGGTTCAGAAATCACTTTGATTCCTGCAGATAGATACCAGGTCACTAGCATGGTAGATTTTGGAACAAAAATTTTAGGTACTCAAAACGCAACTTTAGAGAGAATTTCTGATTTTAAAAAAGAAATATCAGAGGCTAGAACCTTTAGTTTCCTTCATGAGCTAGAAACTCTTTTAGACCAAGGGCTTATTAAAGGAGGAGACCTTAACAACGCTATTGTTTACGTAGATAAGGAAATTTCATCGGAGACTATGTCTAAGCTCTTAAAAGCTTTTAACAAGTCTAAATTAACGGTAAAACAAAATGGAATTCTAGACAATTTAACCCTTAACCAACCCAATGAAGCTGCTAGGCATAAGCTTTTAGATGTGATTGGAGATTTGGCTTTAGCGGGAACTAGAATAAGAGGTAAGGTTATTGCAACCAAGCCAGGTCACTTTGTAAATACTCAGTTTGCAAAAAAATTATGTGCCATTATTAAAAATGAAAAACGCAACCAAATTCCTCAGTACGATCTGAACCAGCCTCCACATATGGACATTCATCAGATTATGGATATGCTACCTCACAGGCCACCTTTTTTATTGATAGATAGGATTATTGAGCTTTCAGATACCCATGTAGTGGGAATGAAAAACGTAACCATGAATGAAGACTTCTTTGCAGGTCATTTTCCAGGTGCTCCAGTAATGCCTGGAGTTTTACAAATAGAAGCCATGGCACAAACTGGAGGTGTATTGGTTTTAAGTACCGTGCCAGATCCTGAAAACTACTTGACATTGTTTATGAAAATGGATAATGTAAAATTCAAACAAAAGGTATTACCTGGCGACACCTTAATTTTTCACTGCAGTCTTAAAACTCCTATTAGAAGAGGGATTTGCCATATGCAGGCTTATGCTTATGCCAATAATAAATTGGTATGCGAGGCAGAATTAATGGCCCAAATTGTTAAAAAGAAATAAATGAATCAACCTTTAGCTTATATACACCCTGGCTCCAAGATTGCTAAAAATGTAGTAGTAGAACCCTTTACCACCATTCACAATAATGTGATAATAGGAGAAGGTACTTGGATAGGTTCTAATGTGACCATTATGGAAGGCGCTCGCATTGGTAAAAACTGTAATATTTTTCCAGGAGCAGTCATTTCTGCCCCCCCTCAAGATCTTAAATACAAAGGAGAAGAAACTACCGTAGAAATTGGAGACTACACTACAATTAGAGAGTGTGTTACTATAAATAAAGGCACAGAAGACCGCATGAAAACGGTCATAGGCTCTAATTGCCTTATTATGGCTTATTGTCACATTGCCCATGATTGTTATGTAGGAAATCATGTTATTTTTTCTAATAATTCTACCTTGGCTGGTCACGTAACCATTGGGGACAATGTTGTTTTAGCAGGTTTAGTGGCCGTACACCAGTTTGTGTCTATTGGTCAGCATGCTTTTGTAACAGGAGGGTCATTGGTCAGAAAAGATGTACCCCCTTTTGTAAAAGCCGCCAGAGAGCCCCTTTCTTATGTAGGGATTAACTCTGTGGGCTTAAGAAGAAGAGGTTTTGACACCGATAAGATAAGAGAAGTGCAAAATATATACAGAATTCTTTATCAGAAGAACTACAACAATTCCCAAGCAGTACAAATTATAGAGGCAGAAATGGAAGCCACCAATGAGAGAGATGAAATTTTACAATTTATCAGAGATTCTCAAAGGGGTATTATGAAAGGTTATTTTAGTACAAATTAGATATATGGCATCGACATCAGAAATTAGAAAAGGATTGTGCATTAGGTACAACAACGACATTTACAAAATCATTGAATTCTTACATGTAAAGCCAGGAAAAGGCCCTGCTTTTGTAAGGACAAAACTTAGAAGTGTGAGTACAGGTAAGGTACTAGACAATACTTTTTCTGCAGGTCATAAAATTGAAGATGTTCGTGTAGAAACACGTTCATATCAGTTTTTATACGCAGAGGGAGACACCTACCATTTTATGAATACGGAAGACTTTAATCAAATAACCTTGCCAGAGTCTTCTTTAGACGCTGCTAACCTGCTAAAAGAAGGTACTGTAGTCACTATTTTATTTAATACAGAAGACAATTCCCCTTTATCTGTAGACATGCCAGCCAGTATTGTGTTAGAGGTTACTTATGCAGAACCTGGAGTTAAAGGAAACACAGCTACCAACGCCACTAAACCAGCTACAGTAGAAACAGGTGCTCAAATAAACGTGCCTCTTTTTATTAACGAAGGAGATAAAATTAAAATAGATACTGAAAAGTATGCTTATTTAGAAAGAGTTAAAGAATAGATTTAGATGAAATTTTCTAAAGTTCAGACACTACAAGAAATTGCTGAGTTCTTGCAAATTTCGTTTGTTGGAAATCCAGAGTCAGCTGTTTTTGGCATGAATGAAATTCATGTAGTGACTCCAGGAGATATTGTTTTTGTGGACCATCCTAAATACTATGGCAAGGCTTTAAATTCTAAAGCAACTACCATACTCATTAACAAGCGGGTAGATTGCCCAGAAGGGAAAAGCTTGTTAATTTCTGAAGACCCATTTTCAGATTTTAATAAGTTAAGTAAGCATTTTAATCCATTTATTCCAGCCTCTGTAAGCATAGCACCCACTGCCATTATTGGAGAAAATACTCATATTCAACCACAGGTGTTTGTAGGAAATCACGTAAAAATTGGAAAAAATTGTATCATTCACCCCAATGTAGTTATTTATGACTACTGTGAAATTGGAGACCATGTGACTATTCATGCTGGTACAGTAATAGGGGCAGACGCATTTTATTATAAAAACCGAGAGACTGGTCATGATCCACTGCTGTCTTCAGGGACAGTAAAGATAGAAGACCATGTAGCTATTGGTGCCCTTTGCACTATAGATAGAGGTGTGAGTGGCGTAACTATCATAGGAACAGGAACCAAGCTAGACAACCAGGTGCACATTGGTCACGATACCCGTATAGGAAAACACTGTCTTATTGCTTCTCAAACTGGCGTAGCTGGCTGTGTGATTATTGAAGACCGCGTAACTTTGTGGGGCCAAGTAGGAACCACTAGCGGCATTACTATTGGAGAAAAAGCAGTAGTGATGGGCCAAACAGGCGTGACTAAATCTATTGCTGGAGGTAAATCTTATTTTGGTACCCCTGTACAAGAATCTAGAGAGCAATTAAAGCAATTGGCTCAGCTAAAACAATTGCCTAAATTGTTTCAAGACAAACAGAATTAAGCTAGTTAAACTTTTACTTTTCACTTACAAAAAGCTATTTTTGCATAAAATTTATACAATTCAGATATGAGTGTTTTAGTCAATAAAGATTCCAAGATTATTGTTCAAGGTTTTACCGGTGGAGAGGGAACCTTCCACGCAGAGCAAATGATTGCTTATGGCACCCAAGTAGTAGGGGGTGTTACCCCTGGAAAAGGGGGGCAGACGCATCTTGGAAGACCTGTTTTTAACACGGTTTCAGACGCTGTTAATGAAGTAGGTGCAGACACTTCTATTTTATTTGTTCCTCCGGCCTTTGCGGCCGATGCTATTATGGAAGCAGCAGATGCTGGTATTAAAGTGATTATTACTATCACTGAAGGTATTCCTATAGCAGACATGGTAAAAGTGAATGAATACATTAAGCATATGCCTACAAGACTTATTGGTCCTAACTGTCCGGGAGTGATAACCCCAGGTGAAGCTAAAGTGGGCATTATGCCAGGATTTGTTTTTCAAAAAGGCACTGTAGGTATTGTATCAAAATCTGGAACCCTAACCTACGAAGCCGCAGATCAAGTAGTGAGACAAGGTTTGGGAATAAGCACAGCTATTGGTATTGGAGGAGATCCTATCATTGGGACTACTACAAAAGAAGCCGTAGAACTTTTAATCAATGATCCAGAAACAACAGCCGTTGTTATGATTGGTGAAATTGGAGGCCAGTTAGAAGCAGATGCTGCCAATTGGTATAAAGCAAGTGGGAGTAAAAAACCTGTGATTGGATTTATTGCAGGTGAAACTGCTCCTGCAGGAAGAACGATGGGCCACGCTGGTGCAATAGTTGGAGGAAGCGATGACACTGCACAGGCCAAAAAAGCTATTATGAGAGACTGTGGTATTCACGTAGTAGACTCTCCAGCAGAAATTGGAAAAAAAGTAAAAGAAGTATTGGGATAATCATTCCTTTTAGTAATAAGATCCCGCTTTTTGCGGGATTTTTTTTGAAGTCATTTCTGTACATCGTGTATATTTACATCACATCTAATTTTTTAAACAACAATATATGAAACTATTAGAAAATAAAGTAGCCATCATTACAGGTGCTAGTAGGGGTATTGGAATGGGGATTGCTAAAGTATTTGCAGCCCATGGAGCCAGCATAGCATTTACCTACGCCTCTAGTGAAGCGCCTGCCTTTGCTTTGGAAACAGCATTAACAGCAATGGGTGTAAAGGCAAAAGCCTACAAAAGTGACGCCTCTAAATTTGATCAAGCAGAAGCATTAATTACCGCTGTACTATCAGATTTTGGCACCATTGACATATTGGTTAACAATGCAGGTGTGACCAAAGACAACTTACTTATGAGAATGTCAGAAGAAGATTTTGATTCAGTAATTGAGATTAACCTAAAGTCTGTATTTAATATGACAAAAGCAGTTCAGAGAACCTTTTTAAAGCAGCGCTCAGGGAGTATTGTTAATATGAGTAGTGTGGTAGGAGTTAAAGGAAACGCAGGTCAGGCTAATTACGCAGCTTCTAAGGCTGGAATGATTGGATTTACCAAGTCTATCGCCCTTGAATTAGGATCTAGAAATATACGCTGTAACGCTATTGCCCCAGGTTTTATAGAGACTGAGATGACAGATAAATTAGATGAAAAAACGGTTCAAAGCTGGAGGGACAGCATTCCATTAAAACGTGGGGGGACTCCAGAAGATGTGGCCAATGCTTGTGTGTTCTTAGCCTCTGATCTATCTGCATACATTAGCGGTCAGGTGCTAAATGTAGATGGCGGAATGCTTACCTAAGCTCCATTTTTGTTGTACCTTTATATAAATTGTAAAAATTAAAAATTATGGATAAATTACCCAAAGTGGCTTTGCCGCTTATTATTGCATTTATTATTCTGATTGTTTTTGTGTCAAAATCTACTTTGACAATTGGCTCTGGAAAGGCTGGTGTATTATACAGAACCTTTGATGGAGGAGTAGTAACAGATGAGCCGCCTTTAGGTGAAGGTTTTCATGTAATAGCTCCTTGGAATAGGGTTTTTATTTATGAAGTTCGTCAGCAAGAAGTTTTTGAAAAAATGCAAGTACTTTCTTCTAACGGATTGGAAATTAAGCTAGATGCATCTGCTTGGTTCTCTCCAGAATATGAATCTTTAGGAAAGTTACACCAAGAAAAAGGAGAGGCGTATATTCAAAGAATTTTATTGCCTACCATTCGTTCTGCTGCTCGTTCAGTAGTTGGGCGTTATACACCAGAGCAATTATATTCTAGTAAGAGGGACGCCATACAGGCAGAAATTTACGAAGAAACTAAGAAAATTGTAGATGGCCAATACATCCAACTCAATGAAATACTGGTAAGAGATGTGACTTTACCAGCTACTATTAAGGAGGCTATTGAGCGTAAGTTAAAGCAAGAGCAAGAATCTTTAGAATATGAGTTTAAATTAGTTACGGCTAAGAAAGAAGCAGAGCGTCAAATTATTGAAGCCCAAGGTAAGGCAGATGCCAACAGAATTTTAAGTGCTTCATTAACAGATAAAATCCTTCAAGACAAAGGAATAGAGGCTACTGTTAAGCTCTCAGAATCCCCAAATTCTAAAGTGATTATAATTGGTGGTGGAGAATCTGGAATGCCTATTATTCTTGGCAACAACTAAATAATATATATCACAGCAGGAGTGCTGCTTGTGATATTTAAGTTTTTAAGTATTTTTATTTATTACAACTGAATAAAAATTCATAAATTAGCCACTTATTATGAGAAACATTCATACACACCATCATATATACCACTGCGCTCAGGCGAGGTAAGTATATTGTTGTGTAAAACCAGCTATATTAAAACCCGTTTGAGCAATCAAGCGGGTTTTTTTTATTAATCCCAATCACAGTACATCCCTATTATGAAACAAAGAATTAAGATTGCCATTCAAAAAAGCGGGCGTTTAAATGAAGATTCCTTAGCCCTTTTAAAAGACTGTGGAATTTCTATAGATAATGGCAAGGACCAATTAAAAGTATTAGCCAGAAACTTTGACTTAGAAGTCTTTTATTTGAGAAATGGAGACATCCCTCAGTATTTAAAAGATGGGGTAGTAGACATAGCTATTATTGGAGAAAATGTACTCATTGAAAAAGGTACTGGCATTCATATAGCAGAAAAATTAGGATTTTCTAAATGCAAAGTATCCATGGCCATTCCAAAAGGAAAGACCTTTAACGGAGTCTCAGACTTTAATGGCCAGCGAATAGCTACCTCTTATCCAAATACTGTAAAAGAGTATTTAACTAAGAATGGTGTACAGTCAGACATTCACCTAATTAATGGCTCTGTAGAAATTGCTCCTAGTATTGGGCTAGCAGACGCCATTTGTGACATTGTATCTAGTGGGAGCACTTTGTTTAAAAACAACTTAAAAGAGGTAGCAGTAATATTAAAAAGTGAAGCGGTATTAGCTGTGTCTCCCAAAATCACTTCTGAGGTGCAGCCCATTTTAGATCAATTACTTTTTAGAATTCAAGCCGTTTTAAGGGCTAGAGACGCTAAGTATGTTCTGTTAAATGTACCTAATGGCAAACTAGACCAGGTTTTGAAAATTTTACCGGGGATGAAGAGTCCTACTGTTTTGCCACTGGCAGAAGCTGGCTGGAGTTCAGTACACACTGTGATTGGTAAAGACACTTTCTGGGAAGTAATAGATCAGTTAAAGATCGCTGGTGCTGAGAGTATTTTAGTATGTCCTATTGAAAAAATGGTTTTATAATATGAAAGTATACCAAAACCCAGCAGTATTAGATTGGAATGAACTATTAAAAAGACCTACTACATCTTATCAGGAGCTAGAGTCAATTGTTTCTGAGGTCTTTGATCAAGTGGCGGCAAGCGGAGACGTAGCGCTTTCAAAGTATACAGAAAAATTTGACGGGCTTTCTATCACTGATTTTAGAGTAAGTAAGGCAGAAATAGCTGCGGCTGAGCAGGACGTTTCAGTAGCCCTAAAACAAGCTATAAAGCAAGCCAAAGATCAAATCACTGTTTTTCACCAAGCTCAGAAAACTGCTCCTATTTATGTAGAAAATATTCCCGGCGTGCTTTGCTGGCAAGAGAAACGCCCTATAGAAAAGGTTGGTATTTATATACCTGGAGGGAGTGCTCCTTTGTTTTCTACCATACTTATGCTGGCTGTACCTGCCCAAATTGCCGCTTGTCAGGAAATAGTACTTTGCACACCACCCAATAAACAAGGTCATGTGCATCCGGCTATACTATATACGGCAGCGCTCTGTGGTGTTACTCAGATATTTAAAGTTGGTGGTATTCAGGCTATTGCAGCCATGACTTTCGGAACCCCTCAAATTCCAAGTGTATACAAGATATTTGGCCCTGGTAACCAATATGTCACATTAGCCAAACAGTGGGCAACCAGGCACGCTGTGGCCATAGATATGCCAGCAGGCCCCAGTGAATTATTAGTCATGGCAGACCAAAGTGGAGACGCTGCATTTATAGCTTCAGACCTACTTTCACAAGCAGAACACGGTCCAGACAGCCAAGTGATTTTTGTTACTACTTATGAACCACTTATTGCAGCCGTTACAGCAGCCCTAGAAATGCAGTTGGCTGTATTGCCTAGAAAAGAGATTGCTCAAAAAGCCATTGACAATAGTAAGATCATTTTAATGCCATCTAAAGAATCTGCAGTGGCTTTAATAAATCTTTACGGTCCAGAACACTATATTCTTTGTGTTGAAGAGGAATCTTATTACTTAGATAATTTAAGCGCTGCGGGCTCCGTTTTTATTGGTAATTACAGCCCAGAAAGTGCAGGAGATTACGCTTCTGGAACCAATCACACCCTGCCTACTAATGGCTACGCAAAGCAATATAGCGGGGTTAATTTAGATTCGTTTTTAAAGCAAATGACCTTTCAAAAAATAAGTCCAAAAGGCCTGCAAAGCCTGGGAAACACTATAGAAATAATGGCAGCAGCAGAAGGCTTAGAAGCACATAAAAATGCAGTGAGTATTAGATTAAAAGCCATCAAAGATTTCAGATAAGCAGTTACAGAAAACGTAGCTAATGTCTTATATATAAACTAAATAGACTACTTTATTTCAATGAGTACAAACCATTCAAATTCACTTTTTAACCCATTAGACCTCTGTAGAGAAAATGTAAAGGTTTTGTCACCCTACACCTCTGCTAGGGATGAGTACGTTTCTGACGGCACCCAAATGATTTTTTTAGACGCCAATGAGAACCCAAATGAAAATGGTCTAAATAGATATCCAGATCCATTACAACGTTCTTTAAAGCAGCTTTGGTCTGGACTAAAAGGAGTTTCTGAAGAGCAGGTCTTATTTGGAAATGGAAGTGATGAAGTTCTAGACCTATTGTTTAGAGCCTTTTGTGAACCCAATACAGACAGCGTTATTACCCTGCCACCCACCTATGGCATGTATCAGGTTTTAGCAGGCATTAATGGGGTGACCCAGATAGAAGTCCCTTTGAAAAAAGACTTTTCAATAGAAACAACAGCTGTTTTAAATGCTGTAGTGCCAGAGGCTAAACTTCTTTTTGTCTGCAGTCCAAATAACCCAAGTGGGAATTTAATGGATGTGAATGAGGTCAAGATCATATTGAATAACTTTAAGGGCTTAGTAGTGGTAGATGAGGCCTATATAGACTTTAGCGAGCAAGACAGTTTTATAAAACTATTAGACCAATACCCTAATTTGGTGGTTATTCAGACCCTTTCTAAGGCCTATGGCTTGGCGGGTATTCGTCTTGGAGTGCTCATGGCTTCTAAGGAAATTATTCAGATTTTATTAAAGATAAAACCGCCTTATAATATCAATGTACTGAGTCAGCAAAAAGCAGCAGAGCGTATAGAACAACAAGCACTTATTAAAAATGAAGTAGCTACTATTATCAAGGAAAAGAAGCGTTTGGAAATTGCCTTGGCTGCTGTTCCATTTGTAAAAACTCTTTTCCCCTCAGATGCTAATTTTATTCTAGCTAGAGTGGACAATGCTACCCAGAGGTACCAAGAACTTTTAAACAAGGGAATTGTGGTGCGCAATAGGTCCAAGCAGCTTCACTGTGAAAATACCCTTAGATTTACAGTGGGAACTCCTCAAGAAAATAACACACTCATAAATATCTTAAGAACTTTATAATGAAAAAAGTACTTTTCATAGACCGTGATGGCACCCTTATAAAAGAGCCGGCAGACTACCAAATAGACGCTTTTGAAAAACTGGTGTTTTATCCCAAAGTATTTCAATACCTAGCAAAAATAGCTACAGAATTAGATTATGAATTGGTGATGGTAAGCAACCAAGACGGCTTGGGTACCGCTTCTTTTCCAGAAGATAGTTTTTGGCCTGTTCAAAATTTTATTATAGATACTTTTAAAAGAGAAGGGATTCAATTTTCAGAGGTAATTATAGATAGGACTTTTGCTCAGGACAACAAACCAACACGCAAGCCTGGCACGGCACTACTACAACATTTTATAGAGGGAGATTACAACCTGGCTCAGTCATTTGTAATAGGCGATAGAATAACAGATGTAGCCCTAGCAAAAAACTTAGGTTGTAAGGCATTTTATTTAAACCAAGAGGGAGATTTAGGAGCAGAAGAAGTAGCGCAAACCCATGACCTTTATAAAGCTGTGGCATTAGAGACCACTGAATGGGAGGCTATTTATACTTTTCTTAGAGCGGGAGAGCGTATGCATAGCTTGTTGCGCAATACCAATGAAACTAAGATTTCTATCCGCTTAGATTTAGATGGGAAGGGTCATTCAAAAATAAGTACTGGGATAGACTTTTTTGATCATATGTTAGATCAAATCTCCAGACATGGACTCATAGATATGGACATACAAGTGAGTGGAGACCTAGCAGTAGATGAACACCATACTATAGAAGATACAGCCATTGCACTAGGAGAAGTTTTTCACAAAGCCCTTGGCAATAAATTAGGGATAGAGCGCTATGGTTTTTGCTTGCCTATGGATGATTGTGAAGCACAAGTTTCTATAGATTTTGGTGGTAGAAACTGGCTGGTTTGGGAGGCAGAATTCAAAAGAGAAATGGTTGGAAAAATGCCGACAGAAATGTTTATGCATTTTTTTAAATCTTTTTCAGATGGGGCAAAAGCCAACCTAAATATTAAGGCTACAGGTACTAATGAGCACCATAAAATTGAAGCTATTTTTAAGGCTTTTGCTAAGGCTATTAAAATGGCTATCAAGAGAGATCCAGATAAATTATTTTTACCTTCTACTAAAGGAATGTTGTAATGAATATAGTCATTGTAGATTACGGAGCCGGCAATATTCAAAGTGTTTTATTTGCCCTTAAGAGATTGGGATTGACGGCTATTTTAAGCGCAGACCCTGAAGTAATAAAGGCAGCAGATAAAGTCATTTTCCCTGGGGTGGGACACGCACATTCAGCTATGGAAAAGTTAAAAAAATCTAGAATAGACCTTTTGCTACCCAACTTAAAACAAGCTGTTTTAGGCATATGTTTGGGCATGCAGCTCATGTGTGAGGAAAGTGAAGAAGGCGGCACTAAAGGTTTGGGGATTTTTAAAGGAAGGGTACAGGCTTTTAATGACGCTTTAAAAGTGCCTCAGATAGGTTGGAATACTATTTCAGATTTAAAAGGCCCCCTTTTTAAAGGTGTATCAGAGAAATCCTATATTTATATGGTCCATTCTTATTATGCCCCATTGTGTGAAAATACCATTGGCAGTTGTGAATATGGCTTAACTTATAGTGCAGCCCTGTCTAGAGATAATTTTTATGGAACACAGTTTCACCCAGAGAAAAGCAGCCAGGTAGGAAATCAAATATTAAAAAACTTTTTAGACTTATAAAATGAGAATTATTCCAGCAATAGACCTCATAGATGGAAAATGTGTTAGACTTTCTAAGGGAGATTACGCCACAGCAAAAATCTATTCAGAAGACCCTCTAGAAATGGCTAAAGCTTTTGAAGCCCATGGAGTTACACAGTTGCATTTGGTAGACCTAGACGGTGCAAAATCTGCACATATTGTAAACCATAAAACATTAGAGCGCATTGCATCTAAAACCCAGCTTAAAATAGATTTTGGGGGGGGGCTTAAGACAGATCAAGATCTTAAAATAGCTTTTGAATCTGGAGCTTCTCAAATTACTGGTGGCAGTATTGCTGTTAAATCTCCTGAAACGTTTTTAAACTGGATAGCCACTTATGGTTCAGATAAAATAATATTGGGAGCAGATGCTCAAGAAGAGAAAATAGCCATTTCTGGTTGGCTGGAAACCTCTAACAAAGACTTAATTCCCTTTGTCCAAGACTATTTAAAAAAAGGTATTACTTATGTTATAAGTACCGATATTTCTAAAGATGGAATGTTAGAAGGACCCTCTGTAGCTCTTTATCAAAAAATGCTGGCTTGTATGCCTTCTATTAAGCTCATTGCAAGTGGGGGAGTGGCACAATATCATGATCTTTCAATACTATCAGCAATTGGTTGTGAGGGGGTGATTGTAGGCAAAGCCATATATGAAAATCGCATTAGCCTGAAACAACTTGAACAATTTATATTAAACACGCCTTAAATGCTTACAAAAAGAATTATTCCTTGTTTAGATATTAAAGATGGTAGGACGGTAAAAGGAGTGAATTTTGTTGCGCTCAGAGACGCTGGAGATCCAGTTGAATTGGCAGCTAAGTATGCAGCTTCCGGCGCAGATGAATTAGTTTTTTTAGATATTTCTGCCACTGAGCAAAAGCGTAAAACACTGGCCAATCTAGTGTTAGAGGTAGCAGCGGCAATAGATATTCCATTTACAGTAGGCGGGGGTATTAGCAGTGTTTCAGACGTAGAAATGCTGCTTAAAAATGGCGCAGACAAAATCTCTATTAATTCCTCTGCAGTCAGAAGACCGGCCCTAGTTAATGAGCTTTCTCAGGCTTTTGGTTCACAATGTGTTGTGGTGGCTATAGACGCCAAACAGATTAACGGCCAGTGGTTGGTTCACTTAATAGGTGGTAAACAAGCTACAGAAATAGATTTGTTTGAATGGGCTCAGGAAGTAGCTGCTCGTGGCGCAGGAGAAATTTTATTTACCTCTATGGATCATGACGGCACCAAACAAGGCTTTGCCAATGAAGCATTGTCTAAAATGGCCTCTTTAGTAAATATTCCAATTATTGCATCTGGAGGTGCTGGAAACATGAATCATTTTAAGGAGGCCTTTGCCTTTGGCAAGGCCGATGCCGCGTTGGCCGCCAGTATTTTTCACTATGGTGAAATAGCTATTCCAGATTTAAAAAAATACTTAAAAGAACAAGACATAGCCATAAGGCTCTAATAACTAGATCATGACAATAGATTTTTCAAAAAGCTCAGACGGATTAGTACCCGCTATTATACAAGATGCTATCACTAAGAATGTACTCATGCTGGGGTATATGAATGCAGCAGCTTTAAAGCAAACCAATGACACTCAAAAAGTAACTTTTTATAGCCGTTCTAAAAAGAGACTATGGACCAAAGGAGAAGAAAGCGGACATTTTCTTGATTTAGTTTCTATGTCTATAGATTGTGATCAGGATACTATTTTAGTGCAAGTGACTCCTAATGGCCCCACTTGTCACAAAGGTACAGATAGCTGCTGGAACACGCCCAACAAAGCAACCTATGGCTTTTTAAGCAGCTTAGAGGACGCTATTTCACAAAGAGTAGCCGAGGGTAGTTCAGAGACAAGCTATGTGGCCAGTCTCTTTGAAAAAGGGATAAATAAAATTGCCCAGAAAGTAGGTGAAGAAGCGGTAGAGTTAGTGATAGAAGCCATAGACAACAATGACACTCTTTTTTTAGAGGAGTCTTCAGACCTTATGTTTCACTATTTAATACTTTTAAAAGCCAAAGGATTTACATTAAATGATGTTGTTAATATTCTAGAAAAAAGACAATAAGATCCGTTTTCAATACCTAACTGTCTATATATAACATTTAAGAAAGAGCTCAGTTACAATCTTAAGATAAGGTAAATAAGGCCTGCTGTATTGCTTACTAGTTTATAACTTTTCCTTACTTTTATACATGGCAAATCTGAACCGAAAGGGATTTCGCTTTACTCCCTATAAAGCACCCCACCAAACCCCCTTTGAAAGACTCTTTGAGATTTTTAAAGAAATTATCACGCACACCTCTGGAGATTTTGATGAAGCCATAGATTGGCTCCGAGAACTAGACAAAGAGTATGAGCTTACAGATGACACCTATTGCATAGAAGATTTTATAGAAGATCTAAAAAGTAAAGGATATATTCAAGAAGTATTTGAACCTGGTAACCCAGGAGACGGCTCTGAGGAAGGAGACGAAAACTCAAAATCAGTTGTTAATTTAACCGCCAAAATGGAGCGGCTTATTCGCCAACACGCATTGGATCAGATTTTTGGAAAGTTAAAAAAAGCAGGGACTGGAAATCACAAGACAAAAAAAATAGGACAGGGAGAAGAGCCCACTGGCGACCTTAGGGCTTACCAGTTTGGAGACTCTTTGTCTAGCATAGATATTACGGAGAGTTTTAAAAACGCACAGATTAGTCATGGCATTGGTGATTTTAGTTTGAGTGAGCGAGATTTAGTAGTGAATGAGTCCCATCATCAGGCACAGATGAGTACGGTACTCATGATAGACATTAGCCATAGTATGATTCTTTATGGAGAAGATAGGATTACACCTGCTAAGAAAGTAGCCATGGCTATGGCAGAGATGATCACCACCCGCTACCCTAAAGACACCCTAGAAATATTAGTTTTTGGAAATGATGCCTGGCCTATATCTGTAGCAGACTTACCTTATTTAAAAGTTGGTCCTTATCACACTAATACAGTAGCAGGTCTCTCATTGGCAATGGACATGCTTAGGAGAAAACGCAATACAAATAAGCAAATTTTTATGATCACAGACGGCAAACCTAGTTGTTTAAAGCTTCCAGATGGTACTTATTATAAAAACTCTGCTGGCTTGGATAGTCATATTGTAGAACAGTGCTATAATATGGCCCGACAGGCACATAAACTGCACATACCTATCACAACTTTTATGATTGCGCAGGATCCATATCTCATGCAGTTTGTTCAAGAATTTACCGCAGCCAATAAAGGAAAAGCATTTTACACCGGTTTAAAAGGATTGGGCGAAATGATTTTTGAAGATTATGAAACCAATAGAAAAAAGAGAATCAAATAAATCAATCAATGAGGTTTGCTATGCCTTATAAATACCCATAATTAAAAATATATGAAAGAGAACACTACTTTAGGTGCCCTTAAAAAAAGCGGCTATACTTCTAAAAGCATTAAGCAAGAACTTAGAGATAATTTAATTGTACATCTAAAAAACAAAACCACACCATTTGTAGGAGTTTGGGGTTATGAAAACACAGTGTTACCAGAACTTGAGCGTGCTATTCTTTCCATGCACAATATTAATTTATTGGGACTAAGGGGGCAGGCTAAAACCCGATTGGCTAGACTGATGGTAGGTTTACTAGATGATTTTATTCCAGTGGTAGCAGGCTCAGAAATAAATGACGACCCTTTGGCCCCCATTTCTAGCTATGCCAAAAGACTCATTGAAGAAAAAGGAGCCCAAACGCCCATTAGTTGGCTGGCCAAAGAAGATCGTTTTTATGAAAAGCTAGCGACACCAGACGTGAGCGTGGCAGATTTAATAGGAGATATTGACCCTATAAAAGCAGCCAATTTAAAACTGTCTTATTCCGATGAAGGTGTGCTTCATTTTGGAATGATTCCCAGGGCCAATCGCTGTATTTTTGTGATTAATGAGCTTCCTGACCTTCAAGCAAGAATTCAAGTATCTCTATTTAATATCCTCCAAGAGGGAGATATACAAATTAGAGGCTTTAAGTTAAGGCTGCCCTTAGATATACAGTGTATATTTACAGCAAACCCAGAAGATTACACTAACAGAGGGAGTATTGTTACCCCTTTAAAAGATAGAATTGGCTCTCAAATTCTAACACATTATCCTCAAGATATTAAAACAGCTAAGAAAATTACTGCTCAGGAAGCTATCACAGCTATTTCAGATATAGGATCTATAGAGGTGCCAGAGATAGCTAAGGATTTGTTGGAGCAAATCTCTTTTGAGGCTAGAGAAAGTGATTATATAGACCTTAAGAGTGGTGTAAGTGCTAGAATGAGTATTACCGCCTATCAAAATCTAATAAGTACGGCAGAGCGTAGAATGATATTATCAGATCAAAGCAAAACTCAGGTTAGATTATCAGACTTTACAGGCATACTCCCTGCAATCACAGGAAAAGTAGAGTTAGTTTATGAGGGAGAGCAAGAAGGCGCCAACTTTGTAGCCAATCACTTATTAGAAGCTGCTATAAAAACTCTTTTTGAAGACCGCTTTCCTAAGATTAATAAACTAGAGCGCAAAGACGCAGAAACACCCTATGATGATATTTTGCACTGGTTTTTTGAGTCTGAAGGTTTTGAATTATTAGATGATGACACAGTTGCCCAATACCAAGAAAAACTTAATAGCATAGCCCCTTTAGACGCACTGGTTCGTAAATATTCAGCAAATGCCTCTGCAGAAGAGGTCTTGTTTCTAAAAGAATTGGTCTTGTGGGGATTGGTAGCCTTTAATAAATTGAGTAAGCATAGGTTTTCTAGTGGTACGGAGTTTAAAGACCTTTACGGTTCTTACATTAAAGGCTTGTAATTGATCACTTATAAATAAACTGATGCTTAAAACATTTATATTGTAGGCAAGAACTAATTATGACGCTGCCATTTTTTTAAATCTTTTATACCAATACAAACGCTACATATGAAAACACAAAAACACTTACTATGGGGATTTTTACTGCTAGTTCAATTAGCTTGGGCACAGAATAAGGCCTCAGATGTTGTTTCGTTCACGCTTAAAAATGGAATGAAAATTATGGTTTTAGAAGACCACAGCATTCCCAACGCCAATATGTATCTTTTTTGGAAGGTAGGTTCAAGAAATGAATATCCTGGAATTACCGGTCTGTCTCATTTCTTTGAGCATATGATGTTTAATGGTTCTAAAAAATACGGCCCTAAAATGTTTGACAGAACTATGGAAGCTGCAGGAGGCAGTAACAATGCCTATACTACAGAAAACCTTACAGTATATACAGATTGGTTTCCAATTAGTGCCATAGAAACTATTTTTGACCTGGAAGCAGATAGGATTGCAGACTTGGCGCTAGACCCTAAAATGGTAGAGAGCGAGAGAGGGGTAGTGTTAAGTGAGCGAAGTACGGGACTAGAGAATAGTAATTTTAGAAACATATCTGAACAGGTAAAAGGCGCTGCCTTTTTGGCCCACCCGTATAGGTGGCCTGTAATTGGCTATGAATCTGACATTAAAAATTGGTCAATAGAAGACCTTCAGGCTTATTTTGACAGCTATTATGCTCCCAACAACGCGGTGGTAGTTATCTCTGGTGATGTAAACCTAGTTCAGATAAAAAATTTGGCTACAAAATATTTTGAACCTATTGTTTCCAAAGCTACCCCAAGGGCTATACATACAGAAGAGCCAGAACAGATAGGGCAGAAGCGCGTTACGGTAGAAAAACAGGTGAGCACTCCTAATATTATGCTGGCCTACCATGTGCCAGAAACCAAGCATGAAGACTATTACGCCTTAGACTTATTGAGTGCTATTTTATCTGACGGTAATAGCAGCAGGTTGTATAGCAAGCTGGTAGACCAAAGCCAATTGGCCACCTCTGCATTTTCTTATATGCCAGAAAGTATAGATCCCAATTTATTCTATTTCTATGCAGTTGCCAGCCCAGAAGTGGCTCCAGAAACCCTAGAAAAAGAGATGGTGCAAGTCATAGAAACCATCGTCCTGGAGGGCGTAGCAGAAAAAGAGTTGCAGAAAGTTAAAAACCAAAAGCTAGTGGCTCTTTACAATACACTGGAAACCATAGATGGCAAGAGCAATACACTAGGAACCTATGAGCTCTATTTTGGAGATTATAAAAAAATGTTTGAAGCCCCAGCAGCTTACGAAAAAGTAACTGCTGATGATATTAAAAGGGTGGCTCAAAAATATTTTAATAAGAAAAACAGTACAGTAGGCTATCTTATAGCTCCTGAAAACAACACTAAATAGTAGCTAATCATGAAAAATATCACTATTAAAAAAATCACAATAGCCCTGCTATGGCTCTTTATTGGAGTTCATAGTACAATGGCTCAAGATAATTTCAAACTACCTGCGCATACCCAAGTTACTTATGACAACGGACTTACTGTGTATTTTGTTGTGCAAAATGAAGTGCCTTTGGTTCATTTTAGAGCTGTCTTTCCAGCAGGGGTTCGTTATGACAGCCCTGCTAAAGCTGGATTGGCTGGCCTTACGGCCGATGCGCTTTCTACCGGAACTCTACATTACAGTAAAGCCCAAATAGAAGAAACCTTAGATTTTCTAGGGGCTTCAATTTCTAATAGCGCTAGTACAGAAGCGGCTACCCTTGCAGCTACTTTTGTAAACAAAGATCAATACCAAGTACTACCTATTTTAGCAGAAATGATTACACAGCCCGCTTTTCCTGAAGATGAGTTTGAAAAAATGTCTCAAAGAGCCATTGCAGGTATAGATCAAATGCGAGAAAGTCCTAGAAGCGTGATTGATAATTATTTTAATGCCATGGTATACAAAGATCATCCTTATGCCAATATAGCCTCAGGAACTAAAAAGAGCCTCGAGTCTATTGCTGCCTCTGACCTTAAAGAATTTTATGAGGCACATTATACTCCAAGAGGAACGGTTATGGCTGTGGTAGGAGATTTTGATCTTTTAGCAATGAAACAGGCCCTCGAAAATTTGTTTATGAATTGGGAGAACAATACACCACCTCCAACGCCAGCTGTAGCTATTAAGGTGCCTACAGAAGCAAATGTAGTGATTGTAAACAAAGAAGACGCCAGAGAAACTACCATGCTTATTGGTGGTGTTGGAGTGGCTAGAAATACAGAAGACTTTATAGGAATTCAGGTGATAAACACCATTTTAGGAGGGCGTTTCACTTCTATGCTCAATGATGAGCTCAGAGTAAATTCTGGCCTTACCTATGGAGCTAGAAGTAGTTTTAATGCTTTAAAAGAAGGAGGTACTTTTAATATGAGCACCTTTACAGCTAATGAAACTACAAAAGAAACAATAGTACTTGCCTTAAAAACCTATCAAAATATTTTTGATGGTGGCATAGATGAAAAGACATTAGCTTCTGCTAAAAATTATGTAAAAGGGCAGTTTCCTCCAGACTATGAGACCAATTCAGCCATTGCTAGGTTTTATACAGATGCTTTTATTTATGGAATTCCAATGAATTATATTGACAATTTTAGCGCTACAGTAGACGGTTTAACTATAAAGAAGGCTAAAATAATTATAGAGCGTTATTTTCCAAAAGACCATCTGCAAATGGTATTTGTAGGTAAGGCCAGTGTAATTGAGCCTCTAGTAAATGAATATGGATCTGTAAAAGTTTTAGAGATTACTAAAGACGTATACCAATAAGGCCGATATTATATTTATAAAGCTAGACTGCCCATCTGGCTTTTTTTTGACATTTAAACTCATTTAGTTTTATGCATAAAAAAAAATATTATTATTTAATTAGGCTTTCATACTTAGGTTTTAGATTTAATGGCTGGCAAAAGCAGCCAGGGTTTAAGACTCTTGAGAGCATGCTTACCAAGACACTTAAGTTTATTTTAGAAGACAGTACTTTTAAAATTCTTGGTGCTGGACGTACAGACGCTAGAGTTTCATCCTTAGCAGGTGCGTTTGAATTGTTCTTAGAAGAAAAGCCTTTAGAAGACTTAGAGGCTTTTAAAGTATTATTTAATGTGAACCTACCTCCAGATATTAAAATCTTAAGCATTAGTGAAGTGGGAGAGCAGTTTAATATTATACAGACTGTCACTGAGAAAACTTACTGCTATCTATTTTCATTTGGAGAAAAAAATCATCCTTTTTGTGCGCCATTAATGGCTAATTATCAGGAGGAATTAGACATCACTCTTATGATAGAGGTTGCCGGAATTTTTGAAGGCACTCATGATTTTAAAAACTTCACTATCAAGAACGACAAAAAAAACAGTCAGACCCTACGCAGTATAGACTGTTGTGAAATAAGAGAAAATACTGAAATAAGCGCTAGTTTCTTCCCTCAAAAATCATATGTGCTTGAGGTAAGAGGAAAAGGTTTTTTAAGGTACCAAGTGAGGCTTATTATGGGTGCTCTAGTGAGTTTGGGTAATAAAAGTATTAGTTTAGAAGAACTAAAGCAGCTGTTATTTGAAGATTTAGATGGTTTTATTCCCTATGTAGCACCTGGGTCTGGTTTGCATTTAAAGGAAATTCTATTTGCAGAACACTAAATTAAATAGTTTTTTTCTCTCTCTTAGATATTGACTACTTTTAAATAGATTATAAACCATGAAGGGACAACCAATTAAATCTAAGTCAACAAAAAAAACAAGAAGTGCTCAAAAGTCCGGAAAAGCCCCGGGGACCATTAAGTACTATGGAAATAAAGCACATATTGAAAAATCACTTTCTTTATTTTCATATACTACAGATAAATTTCAGCATAATAAGATTTCGTTATCTGAAGAAGTAATCAGTCATTTTTTCAATAAAAATCAAACGTATTGGCTCAATATTATAGGTCTTAATGATGAGGATCACATTAAAAAATTAGGCGCTGTCTTTAACTTAAATACGCTTAGTTTAGAAGACGCAGTAGACACACAACAAAGACCTAAAATAGATGATTTTGATCACTATATTTTTGGTGTTTTTAAAATGGTTTACTTAGACAAAGACCAAGAAATTAAATACGAGCATGTAGCTTTGGTGCTTTTAGAAAACACAGTGGTTGTTTTTCAGGAACTAGAAGATGATGTTTTTGACGGTGTTAGATCTAGGTTATCACAAGAAGAATCACGCATTAGAGCTAGGGGTTCAGACTATCTGTTTTTTGCTTTGTTAGACGCAATGGTAGATCATTATTTTATTGCTCTAGAACATTTGGGCAGCAAATTAGAAGATTTAGAAAACAATGTATATGAAAATTCCAATCAATCTCATGGTCTTGAAATACAACAGCTAAAAAAAGAAATATTAAAGTTAAGACAGCATATATATCCAACTAAAGACTTAGTTCATAGACTTTTAGATTCTAAACATTCTTTAATTAGTACAGAAACTAAAGTTTTTTTAAGAGATTTATTAGACCACGCTACAGAGATTAATGAAACCTTACAGCTGTATAGAGAGCTCAGTATTAACCTTATGGAACTTTATATGAGCACCATGAGCAATAAGATGAATGAGGTTATGAAGGTACTGACCATTATGGCTTCCATTTTTATCCCCTTAACATTTATTGCAGGAGTTTACGGAATGAATTTTGACGAAATGCCTGAGCTTCATTGGAAGTTTGGCTACGGTTATGTGTTAATTCTTATGGGAATGTGTTTTATAGGCATGCTCTTTTATTTTAGTAAGAAAAAGTGGTTGTAAGTGTTTAAATGTATTGCTAAGCCGGAACTAAAAAGTTGAAAATATGGTTACAATTGAAATCCTAGATTTTTTAAACGCCCTTTCTAAAAACAATAATAGAGATTGGTTTGAAATTAATAAAGAGGTATTCAAAAAACAGCAAGTAGCTATAAAAGAGGTGTTTGAATTGGTTCAACTTGGTATGTCTGCCACAGATGATCTTGAGAAGCTAAAGATACATAGGATTTATAGAGATGTAAGATTTTCTAAGGACAAAACACCTTATAAAGACTACTTTTCTGCTGCTCTTAGCAGGTCAGGTAGCGCTCTTAGGGGTGGTTATTACATTCATTTAAAACCAGATGGAGCTTTTTTGGCTGTTGGTTTTTGGGATCCAAATAAGGAAGACTTATTTAGAATTAGAAAAGAAATAGAGCAAGATGCAAGTGATTTTCACGCTTTTTTAAAACAAGCACCATTTAACAAAACCTGGGGATCTTTTTCTGGGGAAACTCTTAAAACATCACCTAAAGGTTTTGATAAGAAGCATTCTGAAATTGAGCTTCTTAGAAGGAAGAGCTTCGTTTTTGTTAAAACACTGACAAACGCAGAAATTTTATCTGCTGATTTTGTAAGCAATACCATTAAAGATTTTAATTATGCGAGGCCTTTTTTTGACCTTATGAGTGATATACTTACAACTGACTTAAACGGACAGTCTATAGTTTGATTTTTTTGATAAAAATATTTTAAAACCTTATAAATTGAATTAAATTGCGGAGTTTCAAATAGCTGTATTTGACTCTGGTAGCGGAGCATTAGCATTGACATTATCCTTTTATTTAAGGCAGATGAGTTTTGAATATAAATCTTGTATTCTTCCTGAAGGCTAACAGAATTAAGCGGTACATTTGTTATTTCTGGCCTAAGGCTTAAAAAGGCATCTGATCTAGATTTCATGCTATTTATTATTTTCAAATTCTAAATTAAGAATTCATTTGGCTGCTTACAAGCTGCACCTCATCTAAAACCCTTAATAGATTTTCTCCCCACAACTTATTTATCTGTTCTTGATTGTATCCTCTTTTTACTAATTCTGCTGTGACATTCTTAGTTTCAGAAGCATCAGACCAATCTTTCACACCTCCACCACCATCAAAGTCTGAACTAATTCCTACATGGTCAATTCCCATTAGATTTACTAAATAATCTATATGATTTACAAAATCTACTACTGAAACTTCCTCAGGTGCATTTAGATCATTTTTTAAGCGTTCATTTGCAGCAGCTAATACTTTTGGATACTGCTCCATAAAAGTGGTTTTTTGAGCCTCATTAAGTCCAGCTATTTCATTTCTTTCATACCAATCTATTTTCATCTCTGCCGCTATACTTTTGTATATATCCTTTGTATAGGCATTTCTTGCTTCGTATTTTTCTGTATTTAAATAAGATGCAAAGGCAACCGTCTGAATAAGTCCACCGTTTTCCTTGAGCATCAGTAACTGCTCGTCATCTAAATTTCTAGAATGATCACAAAGGGCTCTTGCAGAGGAGTGAGAGGCGATAATAGGTGCTTTAGAAAGAGCAATCATTTGTTTCATGGCGTCTTTAGAGGGGTGAGAAATATCAATCATCATACCCAATCTATTCATTTCTTTAATGGCCTCTTTACCAAACTCACTTAGGCCCTTGTAAAGCCAAACCTGATCTGCTTCTCCTGTATTTGAATCTGAAAACTGACTGTGACCGTTGTGTGATAGAGAAATATAGCGAGCTCCTAGTTGGTGATATTTTTCAAAATTATGAATATCCAAACCAATTGGATATGCATTCTCCACTCCAATCATGGCTACTTTTTTTCCTGCTGCTAGAAGTGCTCTTACTTCTTTTGAATTCGTAGCAAGCCCTATTTGATTTGGAGCTATTTCTTCTGTTAGTCTATGAATAGCTGCAAATTTGTCTAGCGCATTCACTTCAGCTTTTAAGTACCCAGCTTCATTGAGTTCTTCTTGCCCTGTATATACAATTAGCCAGCTAACATCTAAACCACCTTCTTCCATTTTTGGAAGATTTACCTGGTTGTCTAACCTTTGAGTGTAATTAATGCTGTCAGTGAAATTGGCGGTATTAATATCATTGTGGGTATCGATAGTGACTGCTTCAGCGTGAATTCTATCTACTTTTTCTTCAAAAGTTTCTTCTACTTTAGTTTTGTTTTTACATGCAGTGAAAGCAAATAATCCAATAAAAATGTAAAGTGGTTTCATAGTGAGTGGTTATTCTATTTATATATATATAAAAAAGTCCTAGCCTATTCATTTAGACTGCCTTAGCCTAAATAGGTTTTGAGTAGCTTATTTTTTGAGTTGTGTCTCAGTTTTCTTATGGCTTTTTCTCTAATCTGTCTCACTCTTTCTCTAGTGAGATCAAAAGTAAGCCCTATTTCTGCCAATGTCATAGGGGGTTGTTCACCAATCCCGTAAAATAATTTTATTACGTCTGCTTCTCTTGGAGACAAAGTGTCTAAAGCTCTGGTAATTTCTGTGTGTAAAGAACTCTGCATTAATGCGTGGTCTGGCCTAGGAGATTCGCCGTAGTCTAAAACATCATATAAGCTAGAACTTTCCCCATCTACAAGCGGGGCGTCCATAGACAAGTGCCTCCCCGAGTTTTTTAAAGATTGTTTCACTTCACTGACAGTCATTTCTAGTTCTGTCGCAATTTCTTCTGGAGATGGTGGTCTTTGGTGTGCCTGTTCCAAATAGGAGAACGCTTTATTTATTTTGTTGATAGACCCAATTTTATTTAGTGGTAGCCTTACAATTCTAGCTTGTTCTGCTAGTGCTTGTAAAATGGCTTGGCGTATCCACCAGACCGCATAGGAGATAAATTTAAAACCTCTAGTCTCATCAAATCTTTTAGCAGCTTTTACTAGACCTACATTTCCTTCATTTATAAGGTCTGGAAGTGTCAGTCCTTGGTTTTGGTACTGTTTAGCAACAGAGACTACAAACCTGAGGTTAGCAGTTGTTAACTTTTCCAAAGCCTGTTGGTCTCCCTCTCTAATTTTCTGCGCCAATTCCACCTCTTCTTGGGCATTAATTAAGTCTATTTTACTAATGTCTTGAAGGTATTTATCTAGGGATTTTGATTCTCTATTGGTAACTTGTTTAACTATCTTTAACTGCCTCATTTAGGAATTTTTATTTCTAATTTCAACTAAACTTCATATTACGGATTAATCTACTTTTATCCAAAATTTTGGCTATTTAGCCACATCCTTTTATGAAAACTTTAAGTTTTTTATAAAATTTGATACCTAAATCCTAAAAACATTCTAAATCCTTGATTGGGTCCAAATACATAAGTAGGGTCAAAGCTAAGACCGTAAGGATTGTCCGGGGTAGCTAAGGCTTGTCCATTATTATCAAATATTACATTTTCATCAAAAGGATCTCCAGACCTTGCAATGATAAATGGGTTCCCTTTGTTAGGAGTCCAATTTAATAAGTTTTTACCTCCAAAATACACTTCTATATCATTCTCAAAACGTTTGGTTATTTGTAAGTTTTGAATGCTCCACCAGGGTGAAAATTTAGTGCGAGGATCTAGGTCGCTTAAGAGTGGAAGCTTCATAGGACTGTATAGGTTTCCAGTATAATCTATACTTATTCCCAGTTTTTTAAATGTATATCCCAAATTCCAGGTGGCAGTGAGTTTTTCTGTAAACAACTGTCGCTCTCTTGTATTGTTTTCAACACTGTATACATCCATGGCTGTCACCCCAGCCAATAGCTTAAGACCATTCGGGAAAATAAGATCAACATTTAATGAAACCCCTTTAGAAACTGCATAACCTTCTAAGTTGTTATAAATAATCTTGTTGGGATCTGTTTCATAATCTGGAATTATTTTATTGTTAAAATAGGTGTAAAAGGCAGAAGAATCAAGACCTAAATAGGTGTCTCCAATAAAAAGTTTTTTAACATAATTAAGATTTCCATTCCAAGAGGTCTCAGGTTTAATTTTATTAAGAAACACGACCTCTCTTGCTCCTGTTAATGCTGCGTGGTCCTCTGTAAAGATATTGGCAACCCTGTAACCATTACCTACACTTAGGCGCAGCGTGTTTTGTTTGTCTTTTGAATTCCATTTATAATTTAGTCTAGGAGTGAAAATATTTCCATGGGTAGAATTATAGTCATACCTCATGCCTAAAAGCACTTTATTTTGTTTATTAAAAGTGTATTCATCTAGAAAAAAAATTCCTGGAAGACTAGTATTAGCAGGTCTGTTTAAATCTATATTACTTCCATCAGCAGTAGCTGGCGTATTGTCGTCATAAAAGGTATGCCTAAAGCTAGTACCCAAAAGCAGTTCATGATTCTCTAGGGTTTTAAACCAAGTGAGTTGAGCAAAGTTTATATTTTGATTAGCGTCATACAACATATCTCCATAGTAACTGTTTTGATGGTGCCCATTCGCGCTAAATTGAAATATGACTTTCTCATCCATAGGGAGCTGATAGGTGCCAAAAAACTCCCAGCGTTTTGTGTAAATACTTTCTCCATAAATATCCGTAGACCCTCTTTTTTCTTTAGTCCAATCCATTTCTCCACCCCATCTATCTTCATAAATATACCTACCAGCCACTGAAAAAAGTTTAAAACCCTCTCTTTGGAAATCCCATTTATTAAAAACAGAGACTCTGTTTTGAAGGGTGAGGTCTGTAAAGTTGTCATTGTTGTTGTCTATAGGAGTTTGATAGTTGAAAAAATTAATCCCTAATAGGGATTGGTTTTTTTCTCCTAGGCTAAACTTTGTAGCCAAATCTACATTTAACTCTCCCCATCCAGTGCCAAAAATATCAGTAGAAAATGAAGGTGAATTTTGAGCCCTTTTGGTAATAATATTAATCAAGCCACCCACAGCCTCACTCCCATAGAGTGTAGAAGCGGGTCCTTTCACAACCTCAACTCTCTCAATTAGAGACTGTGGAATTCCATTGAGACCGTAGACGGTAGACAGGCCGCTTACTATTGGCATCCCATCTATTAGGATCATAGTGTAGGGACCTTCTAATCCATTAATGTGAATGTCCCCTGTATTACACACATTACAATTAATTTGAGGACGTACCCCGTTAATATTTTGTAAGCCCTCAAATAAGGAAGGAGTAGGGTTGGCTCTAAAAAATTTAGGGGTGTAAACCTCAATTGGAATTGGGCTGTCTGCTCTAGATAGCTCTTTCATTGTACCTGTAATTACTACACCACTCAGTGTCTCAGATATACCTTCTAGTATAAAGTTTATGTTTTTGTCTTTATTAATTTTTATTTTTGTCTTTTTAAATCCCAACAACAGTATTTCCATTTCCCATATTCCCTGTGGAATACCTTTTAGGTTAAAGCGCCCCATAGCATCTGAAGTAGTTCCAATTTTTAAGGCTGGAATAATTACAGTGACTGCTTCTAAAATATCCCCATTCTGGTCTGTTATTTTTCCATATACTGAATAATCTTGTGCCTTTATAGAAAGGCTAAAAAGTATAAATAAAGCAAATAATAATTTTTTATAAATTTGAAACATTATATAATTTTAAATATTTAGACAACTTTAATTAATAAGTTAGTCAAACCTAACAAATAAATATTAATATTTTAAAGAAATAGTTTTAATTATTGATAAATTAGCATTTATGATATCACAAACAGAAGAGAACTATTTAAAGGCACTTTACTCTTTGATAGACAAAAAGGGGACAGCCTCCGTAAATGATATTAGTAAAATGCTAGAAATTAAAATGCCTACCGTAACTGGGATGGTTAAAAAATTAGCAGAAAAAGGTTTGGTGGAATACACGAGCTACAAACCTTTGAGATTAACAGTTATTGGACAAAAAAAAGCAGCATTAATTGTGAGAAAACACAGGCTCACTGAAATGTTCTTAGTAGAAAAAATGGGCTTTGGTTGGGAAGAAGTACACCAAATTGCAGAGCAAGTAGAGCATATTCAATCACCTATTCTATTTGACAGAATGGATGAAATATTAAAGTATCCAAAGTCAGATCCTCACGGTTCTCCAATTCCAGATACTGATGGAACGGTTAAGGAACAAAAATATACAGCACTCAAAAATTGCAATGAAAATGACCAAGTTGTTCTCTCGGCAGTAAACCCCTCTTCTGAAGCGCTTCTTAACTTTCTAAACAGCAAAGAGCTAGAGCTTGGCACACATATTAGCGTATTGCATAAAGAGTCCTTTGATCATAGTATGACTATTTCTTATTTACACAGAAAATCAGAAGTTTTAAGTAGCATAGTTTCTTCTAAGCTATTAGTGACTTACAAAACTGAATAAAACAATGACTTAATTATGAGTAAGCGCGCCTTAGAAAAACATTTAAATTCTTTAAGTAAAGAGCACATTTCTTTACTTGTGACAGAGCTTTATGAGAAATTTCCAGAGGTAAAGACCTATTTTAACTTTGTATTTAACCCCAACGAAGAGAAAATAATAGAACAGGCCAGGGTTAAGATAGCCAACGAATATTTTCCTCTTAAAAGGAAACGTCCAAAGGCAAGAAGGTCTTTGGCACAAAAGTATATTAAGCACTTTGAAACTTTAGGAGTGGCTCCAGAGCTAATCGCTTCATTTATGTGGTTTAATTTGGGTATTATGCATACTTTTAGTGAAGACAAACCGCAGGGTTTAGCTTTTTTTAAAAGTTTTTTAAGTTCTTACAAACAAGCAGTCCAATTTGTAAACTATCATCAAATAGTTTTAGAATTTAAATCAGATATTTTAAAAGTATACGATGCCAGTCAGGCTTGGCCTAATGCTTATGATTTTGAGCAGTGTATTAATATGATAGATGATTAATTGACTTCTTTTATATTTAATAGCAACTTCAAATAAGTAGGTGATAAAAAAGCAGCTAATACACAAGTATTTATTAGACAGTTAGTTAATTGATAAATATTAATAGGCAGAGTTATTAGAAATTTTATAATTGAAATTCACAGCCTTTTCTCTAAAGGCTCTTAACAAATAGATATAGATGGGTATTTTAGTAATAAGGCAGGATGAAAGAATGACTCAATGGTTGGCAGCTTTTAAAGCAATAGACAGCTCAGTTAAGGTCGTGGATTTTAGAGAACCGCATGATAAAGCGTCCATTACAATGGCCTTAGTTTGGAAACAAGCCCATGGGCTTCTATCGCTATACCCAAACCTTAAATGTGTGGCTTCGATGGGTGCTGGTGTTGATTTTATTTTTGAAGATCCTTCATATAGCACATCTATACCTATGACTAGGGTCGTAGATCCCATGCTTATTACAGACATGGAAGAGTTTGTGACTGCTCAGGTATATGCACATTTAAAAGGACTTTATGATTATAAAGTGAAGCAGCAAGACTCTTTTTGGTCACAGCAGCCGTACTTGAGAAAAGAAGAAGTGACTATTGGCGTTATGGGTTTAGGTATTTTAGGTACTGCTACTGCATGCTCATTAGTAAGACAGGGTTTTAAAGTGCAAGGATGGTCTGTGACAAAAAAAAAAATAGCAGGAGTGAAGTCCTATGACAAAAATGATTTAGACATATTTTTAAGCCATTCAAATATTTTAATTTGTCTTTTGCCATTAACCCCTTCTACAGAGGGTATACTAAACATCACTAACTTTTCTGCGCTCCCTGAAGGCGCTTTTTTAATTCATGTAGCAAGAGGGCCGCATTTAGTAGAAACAGACCTTATTGAGGCCCTAGACAGTGGATGGCTTTCAGGTGCAGCCATAGATGTGTTTCACCAAGAGCCCTTATGCAAAGAACATGTCTTTTGGAAGCATCCAAAAGTGCATATGACGCCTCATTGTGCTAGTATTTCTAGCCCAGAGTCTGTAGTTCCTCAAGTTTTAGCCAATTATAAGGCATTAATGAATAGTCAACCCCTTTTAAATCAAGTAAATACAGAGAAAGGATATTAATAAAAATCTTTTTAATATAATACTTTTCTCAGCGGTAAAAATCTGTTAATTTTGTACGTTTCATTTTTTGGGAAGAATCCTAAAATCTTAAGTTAGTAAAACCTCTAAATTACTGCTCTTTGGCCGTTTTGAATAAATTTTCTGAAAAGACATTATACGATTACCAACAAAATGATTTAGATGCCATTTTTGATTATCTCAATGAGGCACCAGAAGATATAAACTTGTTGTATCAGCTACCTACAGGTGGAGGTAAAACAGTAGTGTTTTCTGAGATTGCAAAAAGATATATAGCTACTAAGGGAAAAAAGGTAGTGGTGCTCACTCATAGAATTGAGCTCAGTACCCAGACTTCAAAAATGTTAGCGGGTTTTGGGGTGCACAATAAGATTATTAACTCAGATGTAAAGTCGTTAGAAGACCAAGAAGATTTTAGCTGCTTTGTGGCTATGGTCGAAACTCTAAATAATAGGCTCCAAGAAGAAAAAGTGAGTTTAGATGACATAGGACTTGTCATCATAGATGAAGCCCATTACAATTCTTTTAGAAAACTCATGAAGTTTTTTAAACATGCTGTTATTCTTGGAGTGACTGCTACGCCTCTTAGTTCTAACATAAAACTACCTATGAAGGACCACTACAGAAAGCTCATTGTAGGAGAGTCTATCACTTCTTTAATAGATCAAAAGTTTTTAGCAAAGGCATATCTTTACAATAAGAATATGAGCTTAAAAACATTAAAACTAGGGATTAATGGAGATTATACTGTAAAATCTTCAGATGCTTTTTACGGCAATCACTCTATGCTATCTCAGCTATTAGAGACCTATGAAGAAATAGCTTTAGGTACAAAAACCCTTATTTTCAACAATGGTATTAATACCTCAAAATACGTTTATGAAACCTTTAAAAAGGCTGGTCATGACATTAGGCATCTAGACAATAAAAACAGCGCTGTAGAGCGTAAGGAGATTTTAGATTGGTTTTCTAATACACCTAATGCTATTTTGACTTCTGTGAGTATACTCACTACTGGCTTTGATGAGCCTTCTGTAGAGACAATTATACTAAATAGAGCTACTAGGTCTCTTACTCTGTACTTTCAAATGATTGGGAGAGGGTCTAGATTTTTAGAACATAAAGAAATGTTTAATGTGATAGATATGGGTAACAATATTGCTCGTTTTGGCCCTTGGGATGCACCAATAGACTGGCAGGAAATATTTCATTTTCCTGACTTTTATTTAGAAAATATTAAAAATGACGAAGATATAGAGAGGGAGTTTGTTTATGATATGCCCTTTGGTTTAAGGCAAAAATTTAAAAAGTCCCCAAATTTAGGCTTTGACATAAAGGCAGTTTACAAGGATATTTTTAATCAGGGATTAAAATCTAAAGAAGTATTAGAGAGAAGCATTGAGCAACACGCTATTATTTGTTTTGAGAATAGTGAAGACGTTTTTGACGCTAGAATTCTTGCCAAGCTCTTAAAAGAAGAAATTGCCTACAGAATTAGACTCTATTCTTATTGTATAATGAATAATACTAAAAACTACAAAGAGTGGTTAGAAGAAGATTACGAGCGAAAATTAAGGCTTAAGCTTTCTCAGATGTTTGCCAATAAAATGTAACTTTAAGTGATAGTTTATTGTAAATCAAGGTTGTGATCTTAAACAGAATCTGTATATGCAGAAAAAACTCCTTTGTATTAGTACAGTTTGGCCAGAGGCAAATGCTACAGCAGCAGGTATAAGGCTTTTAGGAGTTTTAGACTTCTTTAAGTTAGAGGGCTATGAGGTTCATATGGCTGCCACTGCAACCGATACTTTAAGTAGAAGTCATATAGAAAAGCTTGAAATCACCACCCATGAACTAATTCTTAATCACCCTTCCTTTGATGCTTTTATCGACGCTTTAAATCCAGAAATTGTATTATTTGACCGCTTTATTTCTGAAGAACAATTTGGCTGGCGGGTGAGGGAATTACTTCCCAATGCCCTGAGAATTTTAGATACAGAAGACCTGCATTCTCTTAGATGCGCTAGAGAAGATGCACTAAAAAATGAAGATAATTTTACCTTAGACTTTTGGATGAGCCTAGAGTTAACCAAGAGAGAGCTAGCCAGTATTTTTAGGTCTGATCTAAGCTTGGTGGTTTCCAAATACGAATACGACCAGTTGATTACTAATTTCTCTGTTCCGTCTTTTTTACTATACCTTTTGCCTATTACATATGAGCATATTCCCATAGAAATTCAGGAAGTACAGGCCTCTTTTGAAGAAAGAAGTGATTATGTATTTATTGGTAATGGTTTCCATAAACCAAATATAGATGCCATTAAATGGCTCTATGATTTTATTTGGCCTGAGATCAGAAAAACATTACCCCAGGCAACTCTAGAAATCTATGGCGCCTATCTGCCACAGCATATTTTACAGTTAGATAATCCAAAAAAAGGTTTTTATATAAAGGGACATATATCCAAGGTAGCTTATGCCATGGAAAAGGCTCGTGTAAATTTGGTGCCTCTCAGGTTTGGGGCGGGGATAAAAGGGAAAATTTTAGAAGGATTTAGATATGGAGTTCCTCATATTACAACTCCTATAGGGGTAGAGGGTATGCAGTATAATGAATTTTGGCCAGGACTGATCGCTCAAGAAACATCGGCTTTTGCTCAAAAAGCCATACAGCTCTATCAAGATAAAAATTTATGGGAAGAAAAAAGACAGCTTGGTTATGCCTATATAAATTATTTCTACGCCACAGAGCTGCATAGAAATACTTTTTTAGAATCTATTAAAATCCTATTGGCAAATATAGAGACTCACAGAAGTCAAAATTTTATTGGGAATATGCTTTCTCAGCAAGCTTTTCAAGCCTCTAAATATTTATCACTTTGGATTACAGAGAAAAACAAGAATCATTAACTTGCTTAAAAAAATTAGGATATGAAACCTATTGTTTGGAAAGAAGTCAAAAAATTTGAAGACATTACATATAGAAAATCTAACGGAGTAGCTAGAATAGCCTTTAATAGGCCCGAAGTCAGGAATGCCTTTAGGCCAAAAACTACTTCTGAACTCTACCAGGCATTCTATGACGCACAAGAAGACAGCTCCATAGGGGTTGTTTTGCTAAGCGGAGAGGGACCTTCTCCAAAAGATGGGGTCTTTTCATTTTGCAGTGGTGGAGACCAGAACGCTAGAGGTCAAAAAGGCTATGTGGGAGAAGACGGCATGCACCGCCTAAACATATTAGAAGTTCAAAGACTCATTCGTTTTATGCCAAAAGTAGTCATAGCAGTGGTTCCAGGATGGGCTGTAGGAGGGGGGCATAGTCTGCACGTAGTTTGTGATTTAACCCTAGCTAGCAAAGAACACGCTATTTTTAAGCAAACAGACGCAGATGTCACTAGTTTTGACGGGGGTTATGGATCTGCTTATTTAGCTAAGATGGTAGGTCAGAAAAAGGCCAGAGAAATATTTTTCTTAGGCAGGAATTACTCTGCACAAGAGGCCTTAGAAATGGGCATGGTAAATGCTGTGATTCCACATCATGAACTCGAAAATACCGCTTATGTGTGGGCTCAAGAAATTCTAGAAAAGTCTCCTATGAGTATAAAAATGCTAAAATTTGCTATGAACCTCACAGATGATGGTATGGTAGGCCAGCAAGTATTTGCTGGAGAAGCAACTAGATTGGCCTATATGACAGAAGAAGCCAAGGAGGGAAGAAATGCCTTTTTAGAAAAGCGAAAGCCTAATTTTGATAAAAACGGCTGGATTTCTTAGACATTAATATTCTTTTTTAGTGCAGTAAAGTTTCGTTACTGCTTATGGCTTTTAGCCACAAAGTTTTATAGATCTAAAAACGACATAAAAATAAACTTAAAGCTATTTTTGATCAATAGCAGCTATTACGGCTGCTATAAAATCATTGGCCCTATAGTCTGGGTTTTCTCTCAAGCCAGTTCTAACAATCACTAAATCCTTAGATGGAATGATATATACATGCTGCCCGTCATGGCCGTTGGCACTGTACATGTCTCTAGGAACATCTTTTAATATACCAGAGGCATTAAGCCAAAAGTGTGCCCCGTATTCCCCAGCTGAGGCCTTAGTTGGGGTGGTAATATATTTTATCCATTGAGGGTCAAAAAGTCTGTCTCCTTCCCAAATACCTCCATTTAAATACAATTGTCCAAATTTAGCCCAGTCTCTTGTACTGGCCCATCCATAAGAGGAACCAACAAAAGTTTGAGTCATATCTGTTTCTAAAATCATAGAATGCATACCAATTCTGTCTATTAATGAGACATATGGAAAATCTAAATAGGCCTGTTTGTCCTCTGAAAATACATTGAGATACTTAGATAAAATATTAGTAGTTCCAGAGGAGTAGGACCAAAGCGCCCCAGGAGCAGCAATACTTGGCCTATCAATAGCAATTTGCCCCATATCAGAGGCATTAAACAACATTTTAGTGACATCTGACATCACATAATAATCTTCTTCAAATGCCAAACCACTTTGCATATGAAGTAGGTCATCTATAGTAATGGAAGCTCTCTTATCTCCCTGCCAGTCTGTTAATTTTACAGGATCAGATACTTTTAAAACGCCCCGGTACTCTAGAATTCCATAGAGAGTAGCCAAAACACTTTTGGTCATAGACCAACCTAAAATAGGCGTTTCTGAACTAAAACCATCTGAGTAGCGTTCTCCTAAAAGCTGTCCTTTGTATAAAATAAGTGCTGTTCTTGTTTTCTGAACCGTTGGGTCGCTAAAAACAAGGTCTAAAGATTTCTCAATCTGGGTGTAATCTACACCAGACATTAAGGTATCTGCAGCCGCTAAGTCTCCGTAAGGGTATGGTTTTTCTGTAGAAGTAGACAACCTATTAGGGATCAAAAAAGCATCTAAATCGGCTTCTTTTATACCTACAGGAAGTAAAATAACCCCTAGACCTTTTTTGAATATAGCTTCGCGTTTTTGCAAACCAAAAACACTCGCCGACACTGTTCTCAAAGGATCATTCACCACATTTGAGGCTAACTTTATATTGGGAATAAAGTTGTCATTAGCCTCTATATACTCCTGGTTGTGGTTGGCTATAAACACAGATGACCCCATGTATTTAGCACTGTAGCCAGATATTAACGTAAGTTTTGGATAATTAACATAGAGGGTTGCGGCTATTAAGACCACCGCTATTACTAAAATTCTTTTAAACCATTTCATACCACTAAGATTATAATGATAAAGGTATTTATTTTATTCAGATCCCTCTCTTTTAATCCACATTTTGTCTGGGCCTAGCGTACAGGTTTCGCTGTAGTTAAAAGAACATTGCGTTGGTGGTATTAAAGATAAAAAATCATGACCATTCTTGTCTAGGTACAGATAGTAGGTCTCCCCAATAATAGGTTCAAAGCAAAACTTAGCGCTGTAAATCTTGCTGTTAAAAGCATAGGACAGCATCATTTTGTCATACTGCTCTCTTAGGGAATTAAATTGTGCTTTAAACTCATGATTAGCAGCCTGAACTTGGGTGTTTTTCCAACTGCTAACATCTGGGGGTATAATTTGCGGGGCACCAACAGCAGTAGCGTAGGGCAGTAAACTTGCATTGTAGGTTTGAGTTTTAGAATCAAAGACTACAGTATCTGGTTTTTTTTCTTCTTTCATAGCCCTGTAAAAATACAACTTATCTTATTTTATTACTTATTTTAAGACTTTTTATAGCGATCATTTTCTAACTATACTATCAATTATTTGTAAATTTATAATAGTTAAACCAACCCCTATGAGATTTCTACTTTTAAGTTTTTCCTTACTTTTATTAACTTCATGTGCCATTACACTCCCTATTGTAAACAAACCCATTAGTTTTAATGATACCAGAATTGACCTCACCAAAGAATACCTTCAAAAAAGGTATGGTTTAGATCAAAAAGATATTGTTATAAAACCTAAAATGGTTGTAGTCCATTGGACTGCCATTCCTACCCTAAAAGAATCATTTGATGTATTCTATCCTGAATCTCTTCCTAATTGGAGACCTGAATTGGTGGCACAAAGTGGTCTAAATGTATCTTCTCAGTTTTTAGTAGACAGAGATGGCACTATTTATAGACTTATGCCAGAAACACATATGGCCAGACATGTTATTGGGCTTAACCACGCAGCTATAGGCATAGAAAATGTTGGAGGTACTGAAGAAACTCCTTTAACTAAAGCGCAACTAAAAGCTAATATAAACTTAATTAAGTACTTAAAACTAAAGTACTCAATAGACTATCTTATAGGACATTATGAGTACACGCTTTTTGAAAATCATTTTTTATGGAAAGAAATTGACAGCGGGTATAGGACGTCTAAAACAGACCCTGGAGAAGCATTTATGTTAAAAATTAGAAAAGCCACAAAAAAACTAAAGTTTGAACTAAACCCAACACAAACCAACTAAATATGTCATTGCTAAAAAAAACAGTATACCTCGTTATATTTTCCTGTATGGGTTGCCAAATACACGCACAAAAGTCTGAGTTAACCAGCCAATTAGTGAGCCAGTATGAGCAATACAAAGAGCCTAGCTTAAACATGCGTAGAATAAAACATGAGGATATTACACCACTTATTAAAATCCTAGGAGACAAACCGGGAGTCACCACTAGCCAGGTAGGAAGTTCTATAGAAGGCAGGAGTCTTAATTTACTTAGTTTAGGAACTGGGAAGACCTCAGTATTTCTCTGGTCTCAAATGCACGGAGATGAGTCTACTGCTACTCAGGCTATTTTTGACATCTTACTTTTTTTTACTTCTCCCACCGCTAACCCAACTAGAGATTTATTGCTTAAAAAACTAAATCTCCATTTTTTACCTATGCTTAATCCGGACGGTGCTGCGGTATTTACAAGAAGAAACACACTTGGAATAGATATTAATAGAGATGCTTTAGATTTGGCATCGCCCGAAGGGCAAACGCTTAAAAGGGTTAGAGATAGTTTAGCTGCAAATTTTGGTTTTAATCTTCATGATCAGAGTAGGTATTACAATGCGGAAAGAACCGCCAAACCAGCTACCATATCTTATTTGGCTCCAGCTTACAACTATCAAAAAGATATTAATGAAGTGAGGGGGGCCGCAATGAAAGTGATTGTTTTTATGAATGAATTAGTACAGGATTTCGCACCAGGGCAAGTAGGGCGATACAATGATGATTTTGAGCCAAGAGCTTTTGGCGACAATATTCAAAAGTGGGGAACCTCTGCTATCCTAATTGAGTCTGGTGGTTATCAGAATGATATTGAAAAGCAAGAAATCAGAAAATTAAATTATGTTTCTATTTTAGCAGCACTTCACAGCATTGCAACAGAATCTTATAAGGAAATCTCATTAGATGCTTATGAAAAAATACCTCAAAATGACAGAAAATTGTTTGATCTCAAATTAGAAGATGTCAGTTACAGCTTACTCGGTAAGACTTATGTTTTAGATTTGGGAATTAATCATTTAGAGGTGGAAAATGCATCTCATTCAGCTTTTTACACTAAAGCTCAGCTAACAGATTTAGGTGACCTTTCTACTTATTACGGCTATGAAACTATGAATGGATTAGGATATACCGTTTTTCCTGGAAAGATATATACCCCAAAATCACAAGAAATCCCAACTTATAACAACGCCATCGCATTACTTAAAAAGGGATATGTTTACTGGAAGGGAAAAGCGGCTATGCCAGAAAAAGGATTTAATTTTCCTATGCAAGTGGTGAGCGAAAACTTTAAGCTTCCTGATTTTAGGTTTTATGTAGGTTTAAACCCTAGTTTTTTGCTCTCCAAGGATGGCATTATTACTCATGCCATAGTCAATGGATATTTAATAAACCTTTTTGACGAGACTTCTACATTTAAAAACGCTATCTTTTTAAGATAAATTGTATTAATTTCTTTTTTGTGTGATGATTTGGGCTATCTGACGTATCTTTGCAGAATTATGGGCCTCTATATCTTTGGTCCTTTAATCCAATTATTAGAAATGGCGAGAGCTCAAGAAACATTTAACAAAAAAGAGAAGGAAAAAAAGCGTTTGAAAAAACGTGACGACAAGAATAAAAAGAAAATTGAGCGTAAAGCCAATGCAGAAAAACCAAATAGTCTAGAGGACATGTTGGTTTATGTAGATGAGAATGGTCACTTTACAAGTACGCCACCAGATCCTAGTTTAAAAGTAAAGATAGATGCTGAAAGCATTGTTATAGGTGTTCCTAAAAAAGAAGACCGAGGGGAAGAAGTAGAAGATCCAAACAGAACAGGAAAAGTTTCGTTTTTTGACTCTTCTAAAGGATTTGGATTTATTATAGATGCCGTTTCTCAAGAAAAGCACTTTGTTCACGTGAGTGGTCTTATTGACGAAATTATGGAGAATGACAAGGTAAGCTTTGAATTAGAAAGAGGTCAAAAAGGAATGAACGCAGTTAAGGTTCAAAAGCAATAACAACTTATTATCTAAAATAAAAAAGTCCTGTGAATTATTTCACGGGACTTTTTGCTTTTTATATTTTTCCTACATACCCCCTTTACGTGTGGGTGATCTTTTAGATGGCCACTCCATTTGTTTTCCTGTCCTTTTACTTAACGGAAGCACTATTTGCTCTCTTGAGGTAGTTTTAGGATCTTCAGAGGCCATATAAGCTAGTATGGCGGTTAATATTACATTATTTTTAATATCGTCAAAAACTATTTTGTCATAGGTGTCTCTATTGGTGTGCCAGGTGTAATTTGAATAAGACCAGCTTAGTGAACTTAGGCTAAACGCGGGCGCTCCAGCTGCAATAAATGAGGCATAATCAGAACCTCCTCCTCCTGGAGTTCCAGGGAAATTAGTTTCTATTCCTTTTGTCACCTCTGAGGGAACCTCTTGTAACCACCTGCCAATATAGTCATAGGCGTTTAAAAAACCTTGCCCTGAAATATTAACTACCCTTCCAGTTCCATTGTCTTGATTAAATACAGCTTGTACTTTACTGACAATTTCCGGATGATCTTCTACAAATGCTCTAGATCCGTTTAATCCTTGCTCTTCGCTTCCCCAATGACCTACAATAATGGTTCTTTTAGGATTTGGATACATTTTTTTAAGAATCCTCATGGCTTCCATCATGACAAGGGTTCCAGTACCGTTATCCGTAGCTCCAGTACCTCCATCCCAGGAATCAAAATGAGCAGATAGAATCACATACTCGTCTGGTTTTTCTGTCCCTTTAATTTCTGCAATAGTATTGAAAGTTGGAACTTCTCCAAGTTCTTTGGACTGAGCAGTAATATTTAACACAGGTTTTTGACCTCTTGCGGCTAATCTATAAACTAAGCTGTAGTCTTCTAATTCTAAATCTATGGTTGGTATTTTCTTTGTTCTGGCACTAAATATCTTACTTACACCAAATCCATTTGACCAATAGGAACTCACAAGCCCAACAGCGCCAGACTTTTCAAGGATCTCGTGAATATTCCTTGAGGTATAGCCTGTATTTTTCATATTGTTATTCCACGCTTCTGAGGCTGCATCTCTTTCTATTTTCATTTTTTCATATGAAGCCTCTGTAGCAAATTCTTTCCAATTGTAGTCTGGTCTCCCAGTAGGCTCCAGTTTTGAAATCATGACTATCTTCCCTTTTACACTTGGAAGCCAATTTACAAAAGCCATAGAGTCATTAACCATTGGGAGGTTAACTACCTCTGCTGTTACTCCTTTTTTAGATGTAGAAGGGTTCCAGGCAAGCTGGGTTCCTTTTAAACTTTGAACTCTTGGAGAGATCATGTCTATATGGGTGATTCCTCTTTCCCAACCCCTCCAGCTACCGTAAGATTCATTTTTAGCCTCAATACCCCATGTGGCGTATGTATTTACTGCCCAATCATGGGCTTTTTTCATTTGAGGGGTACCTACTAGCCTAGGACCTATTCCGTCTAAAAGCTCTTGGCCTAAGACCTCTAATTGAGAGTTTTCATTAGCTTCCTGTACTATTTTGTCAATTACAGATTGGTCTTGTGCACTTAGATTTACACTTATGAGAACGCTCATAAGAGAAATCCATACCATTGGTTTTTTCATGATTTATTTATTTGATTAACGATATTAAATATAATCAAAACTCTTAAAAAAAACGATTAATTAATGGAAAGTGCCATAGAGTTAAATAGGCTTATTTTGATGTTTAAGTATTTGTTTTCAATACTATTCCTTTTTATAAGTGCTTCTATGAGTTTTTGTTCTCTACTAATGACTATGAATAGAGAACTTTCACCTTCACTAAATTTTTGTTGCTCTCCTTTGAGTAATCGATCGTAGTTTTGAATCATTTTAGTAGTAATTTCAAATTGATCTAATAAAAAGTCTTGTGCTTGAAGGTTTTGTTCTACTTTGTTTTGAATGATAATATCCTCATAACTCAAATCCAATTTTGCATCTGATATTTTTAAGTTTGACAGCCTTAATGCACCTCTTTCTTTTCTTAAAAATAGAGGTAAGACAACTTTAAAACCTGCTTTATATTGATCTGTGTTTAGTGGAATAAAATTATTTATATTAGTTTGCAAGAGGTTAAAATTAATAGTCAAATCTGGAAACAATGCCGCTTGCTTTAGGGAACGATCTATTTCTAAGAAGTTGATTTTGGCTTGTAGTACATTTAATTTTGGATGTTTAGTTAAAAAGAATTTGTCAAGAACACCTTCTGCAATTCCCAGCAATTGGTCAATTTCGTTTTTGTCTATGGGAAGGGGAACTGCTACTTTTGAAATTTCAAGGGGAACATTGTCTTTTTCCCACAAAAAGTTAGAAGCCTCAAGCCTAGCTTTTATTAGGTCCAGCTTAGATTGTGAAAGCTCCAATATTCTTTGTTGAACGTTTGTAAGAGATTCTACAGTGTCTATAGTGGCAATATCACCTTGTATGGCCTTTGATTTCACTCCTACAAAACGCTGCTCTGAATTTTTTAAATAGCGCTCATTTATCTTTAAGTTGTCATAGGCCATTAGCCAATTAAAATAAGCTTTTGAGGCTTCAAAAACCAAATCATTTATGAGTAGTAAACGTTCAGAATTTGTTTGTTTTATTATAAATTTCGCTTGTTTTAGTGTAGCTATTCTTTTATTAATCCAAAGACCTTCTGAAGCGTCTATTTCTAAACCAGCACTGTAAAGTCCATTTATTGGAAGCATCTCTTCAGGATTTAGAAAGATTCCTTCATTTTGAGAATAATTCCCTTTTAATGAAATTCCATACCAAGTAGGAATTGTCACACTACCATTAGATTGATTAAAATATTCTCTACCATCAAAGGTTTTTTGATCATTCTCAAAAGATACTGATGGATCAAAAGCACCCTTAGCAATAGTTGCATTTGCAATTCCAGAGGCAGCCCTATTATTAGCTTGGTACACTAATGGGTGGTTTTCTTTAACGTATTCTAAATATTCAGAATAGCTAAGACTAGGAAACTCCTGTGCTTTTACGTAAAATACAGGCATAAATACAAAAAGGATTAAAAGGATTCTTTTCATTATTTTTTATCTGAATATTTTGAGTTTGATGTAATTGGTGTATAATAATTTGGCGGAAAACCGTTGATTTGTCTCCATAGCTCAAACCAAATAGGCACATCTTCTAAAAGAGCAATAGTCCTTGCGCCAGAGCCTACTCTAATAGCTTCTGGCCAAGCAGGTTCCTCTAAATCCGGAGCTAATAAAACCCTGTACATTCCATTTTTACTAATGAAATTTTCAATTGCTACTACTTTAGCTCCATAAGTTCCATATGACACATTGGGCCAGCCACTAAATACAATAGCTGGCCATCCGTCAAATTGCACTCTTACTTTTTCATCTATATGGAGTAGGGGAAGGTCTATAGGCCTTACAAACGTTTCAACCGCTAAATCATAATTTGCTGGCATAATGCCCAATAGCGCTTCGCCTTCTTTGAAGGTTTCTCCAATCCCCCCTATAATGGCCTTGTTAATATAACCGTCCTGAGGAGCTGTAATAAAAAGCAAATCATTTCTTCTGCTGTAATTGGAGTAGGTATTAGATAATTTACTTCCTTTCTCTGTAGCGGAGTAATAATTAGATTTTGCAGTAAACATGTCGCTTTGTGCTTTAGATATTTTGTCTTGGTATGAAGTTTCAACTTCTAATCTTTCAAGAGCTACATTGAGTGCCTGATTTTTAGCATTCATAAAATCATTTGACTGTGCTACTAATGCAGCTTCAGTTTCCTGAAGTTTTAGTTTCTTATCTTCAACTTCTCTCACTGCCATTAGACCACCAGCTTCAAGATTTTGAACCCTTTCAAACTGTCTAGTAGCAATGGTTAAATTAGTTTTAGATGCAATTAACTTTACACTGTCATTAGACACTTTAAAGCCAGCTTGCAAAATTTTATTTTCTAACTGAGAACGCCGTAAAACAAGCTCTTTTTGTAAGGCCTCTATTTGCCTGTATAAAGCTTGCTGCTTTTCTCCATAAGCTTCCATTGAGCCTTTGTTAGCAGCAATCTGGTCTTGAGTTCTAGACAATAATTTAGGATCAAAATACTCGCTTTTTATTTCTGAAATTTTTAGTATAGTATCTCCATATTTTACAAAATCTCCTTCTTGAACATACCATTTTTCTATCCTTCCAGGAATGGGAGACTGAAGGGTTTGAGGTCTTTGAGAAGGTCTTAAAGTAGTTAAATTACCATTTCCTTTCACGTTCTGGGTCCATGGAAGAAAAAGAATAATAACGGTAATGATTGCAAAAGCTATTAAAAATCTATTAAACACAATATAATAAGACTTGTTTAGCACATGCTTACCTGAACTATAATCATTCAGGATTACTTCATTTTGAAGGTGATTATTAGAAATATTTAGCATGATTTTACTTTATTTTACCGTTTTCTAATGTGATGATTTGGCTACATGCCTTTTCCCAAAGAACATTAGAGCTCACAACTATCAGTGACCAAGTCTGCACAGTATTTGTGAGATAATTAATAATACTTAGAGCCTCTTCTTTTGAGAATTGATCTATTGGGTCTTCTAAAATAAGAACTTTCGGTGATTTTAAAATGGCTCTTGCCAGAATAATTTTCTTTGAAATCGTATAAGAAATTTGTTTCCCCTCTTGTTTTAGATAGGTATTAAGTCCGTTAGGCTGCTCCGCTAAGAACTCTATTAGACCAATAGCTGTAAAAACCTCTTTAATCCTTTTGTCTGTAATTTCCGTATTTCCAAAGCTTACATTCTCTTTAATAGTTCCCTCAAATGGAGTTTCTTCGGTTAAAGACAAGCCCAATAAATTTCTATAACTGTTAAGGTGTAAACTTTTCACAGAAGAGTCATTTACATTTACAAAACCAGCTGTTGGATCAATTATTCCAGCTATTAACCTGAGTAAACTAGATTTTCCAGAACCACTTTCTCCTTTAATCAAGACTCTAGAAAGCGGTGGAATATCTACATTTATTTTAAATAAAATGGGCTCTTTTCTATCTAAGACCTCGTAGGAAACATTTTTTAAACTCAAATATACTGCTTCATTATATAACAAAATATCTCCACCTTGAGTTTCTAATTCCTTGTCTACTACTTGGCCTAATTTTTCTAATGAAGTGAGTACATCATAAAAAGACTCTAGACCAAGAATGAGCTTTTCTACTGATGAAATAACGAGAATAATAATAATTTCTGCAGCCACAAACTGACCAATATTCATTTCTTGGTTTAACACTAAAGCACCTCCAATTAAAAGGAGACTAGCAGTGACAATCACTTTAAAACCAATCATTTGTATAAATTGAATTACTAAAATTTTAAAATGTTTTTCACGTGCATTCAAATAATCTTTAACTAGCATATCATTTTTATTAAGTGCTAGCTGGGTATTCCCTGAAAGCTTAAAACTAACTACTGATCTTGCTATTTCTTGAATCCAATGTGCTACCCTATATTTGTGTTTAGATTCTTCAAGACTGCTCTTTAAACCCTTAGCAGCTGTAAATTTAAAAACTGTATAAATTAAGATCATTAGCATAAAGCCAAAAACAATAAAAAACGGGTGATAAAGGGATAAGAGGATTAGGGCTAATAAAATTTGCAGAAGAGCTGCAGGAACATCTATTAAAATTTTTGATAGCCCTTTTTGAATAATGAGCGTGTCAAAAAATCTATTGGCTAATTCTGGAGGGTAATAAGACCTTAGGGCCTCTGTTTTAATTTTAGGAAATCTATAGCTCAATTCAAAAGATGCTCTTGTGAAAATCCTTTGTTGAATGGTTTCTATGATTCTCAGTTGCATAAGTTGCAGGGTACCAGTAAAGGCAACTCCAAGAGTGACTAAAACTACCAGAACAAACCACGAAGTGCTAATTTGAGCTCCTTGAATTAGGTTTATAATAGCCTGAATACCCAAAGGCAGTGTCAAAGTCAAAAATCCTGAAAAAATAGCGTAATATCCAATTTGAAGTATATCTTTTTTTTCAATATAGAGTAAGCCTATTAAACGCTTCAAGGGATTTAGAGGAGAAGTATTAGACATTATAAATATGTTTTATTAATTAGGTTTATAAAAAAATCACCTGGATTCTGGTTTTCATTACAATCGGTTAAAGTGGGAAAGTGATCTTTAAAGTAAAATTGCTGCAAGGCACCTGTTAATATTGTATTAGCAAGAGTAGCAGGAAATAAATAAGGAGTATTAATTGCTTTAAAAAAGTTTAAAAGTCTAAGATGAACCCTCTTATAAGCCACAAATAAACCCGCTTCATTTTCTTGATTTATAGTTCTTGTTAAATATGATTTAGAAAATTCATCTATCATAATCTTATGAAGTAAAACGCAATTTACGTATGTAAAATTTGAATCATTTTCTACGGGACGCGTAACCACTTTAACTGCTTGAATTATTTTTTCTTTTGGATCAATAATGGAATGTGTCTCTATGACTAGCTGATACTCTATCCAAGCCCAATACCAAGAAGACAAATACAGTAAAAATTTATGCTTATTTTCAAAATACCTGTACACAGAACTTTCATTAGAACCAACAGCAATTCCTAATTTCTTAAAATTAAAATCGTCAAAACCAAGTTCATTAATTAAGCTAACTCCTTTTTCTATAATTTTTTTCCCTAAAATAGAGGTCTCGGGATCTTTGATGTAAATCCCAGTAGGAATGTTTATCTTAAAATTAGACAGCAACTCTTTCATGTCATTTTTCTGCAAATATAATAGTAATACTTTTAAGACTAAATATTTAACTATTATTTAAGAATCTCTTAAAATGCTTTTATTTTTACACGTAACTTTCTATATATCAATAAGCTACATTATAAATATAACATATCATTATATATATGATTAAATAATTAAATTAAAATTTATAGGTAGTAGCCCTTACCTTTAACAAAAAATTGTTATGAAAAAGTTTATCATCATTATTAGTGCATTTGCTTTAAATAGCTGTGCAGTTGTGAGGCCTGGAGAAGCAGGTGTCAAACAAAGATTTGGCCAATTTCAAGAAGGCGTTAAAACACAAGGATTGGTCTTTTTTAATCCAATTTCCACAAAATTAGTGAAGGAATCTATTCAAACTAATAATATAGAAATGTTTCTGAACTTACCTAGTAAAGAAGGTTTAAGTGTAGATTCTGAAATCTCAATTTTATACAGACTAGAAGCAGATAAAGTTCCAGATGTTTTAAGAACAATAGGACCAAACTATAAATCTATTATTACAAGTGTTTTCAGATCTGCCTCTGCAGATGTATGTTCTCAGTTTTTTGCAAAAGACATGCATTCTGGTAAAAGAGCAGATATTGAAGAGGCAATTAAAACTAAAATGGGAGATAATTTAGTTGACAAGGGCATTATTATTGAAGCGGTCCTTATGAAGAGCATTCAATTGCCAAGAGGTCTTTCATCTTCTATAGAGCAAAAACTTCAAGCAGAACAAGACGCTATGAGAATGATTTTTGTATTAGACCAATCTAGATTAGAAGCTGAAAGAAAAATAATTGAATCTATAGGAGAGCGTGATGCCCAAAAAATCCTCTCAGAGGGTTTAACAGAACAAATTATTAAAATTAGAAGTATAGAAGCATTTGTGAAATTATCTACTTCTAACAATGCTAAAATTATCATTACAAATGGTAAGGCACCATTTTTAATTGAAACTAAAGAATAGTGATAATATGATATAGTTAGTAATTAAAGAATTTTTTTAGCTCTTATAAAGGTGATTTTGACACATAAGGAACTAAAGAAATTCTATTATCAACTATTAATCACAAAATTCAATTTAAAAATAAGAAATTACTGAATAATTATAAAAAGACGAGAAGTAAATTGATTGAATTTAGTCACCGAATTTTAAAATTAAAAGTACGGTAAGGGTCTCCTTAAAATAGTTTAATTGTTGTTTATTTTTTAAAAAGGTATCATTTATTTAAATGGCACCTTTTTTACTTATAAATCTTTAAAATGCCTTTCTACAATAGAAGCTTTATGCATCTCAATATTTGTTAATAAGGCCTTGGCTGTTGGAGAGTGCTTCTTTCCTTTTAACCAGATTAAATACCAATGAGTTTCAATAGGCAATCCCTTCATAGGAATGATCTTTAAGTCATTACTTTTAAGTTCTCTTTTTATGCCAATAATAGGCATTATCGAAATTCCTAATCCAGCTAAAACTGACTGTTTAACAGCTTCATTAGATGTGAGAATTATTTTCTTATCAATTTGAACTTTATTTTCAATGAGAAAATTTTCCATAATTTGGCGAGTGCCAGAACCAAGTTCTCTATATATTAACCGCTGATTTTTTAAAAAATTACAGTCAGCCTTTGCAGGAGTATTTAATTCGTTAGAAGCTATTAGATAAAGTTTATTGGCCATTAATGTCATAAAATCTATATTGATATTTTCTGGTAAAATAGACACTAAAGAAAAATCTACTTCATTATTCTTAAGACTTTCTATCACCTTACTTTTATTAGTAACATCCATTTTTAAGGTAACTCCGGAATTTTCATTCATAAAATCACTAATAAAATAAGGCATTATATACTTGGCAGTAGAAACAATAGATAGTTTTAAACTTCCTGTTAATTGTCCTTGAAATTCTAATGTTTTAAAATTTATTTCCTCTGTTTTATTTAAAATCTCACTCACAATTTGATAAATATCATGACCAAATTCAGTTACATACAATTGTCGTCCAACAATTTCTGTAAGTGGTATACTGAAATTTTGTTGAAAGTTTTTAAGCTGAATCGAGACTGCTGGCTGTGAGAGGTGAAGGGCTTCAGAAGCTCTAGAAACACTTTTGTTTTCTACCACTTTCTGAAAGATATTGAGCTGATTTAGTGTATAATTCATTTAAGGGAATTTATATAAATATAGCCTATGAATTTTTTATAAAAAAATTAAATCATAAATAATTCTTAATAAATAAGCTATTTTTGAGTAAATATTTTATAGATGAAAACGTATACTTTAGAAGAAATATCAGCACTTATTGGTGGGGAGCTTTTGTATGGAAATTCCATTAATATTCATGGGGTAAATGATCTTAAAAATGCCTTAAGAGGTCAAATTACTTTTATAGGAAGCGTTAAGTATGCTAAGCTTTGGAATGATTCTAAAGCCTCTGCTGCTGTAATAAATAATAATGTGGTCATAGAATCTAGTGAAAGACCTATTATTAAAGTGCCCAATGCAGATATAGCAATGGCTATTTTATTAGAGGCATTTACCTCAAGTCAAGGCCCTGTTTTTTCTGAGGACATTCACTCTTTAGCAGTTATTCACCCTACTGCTATCATAGAAAAGGATGTGAAAATTGGTCCATTTTGTTATATTGGAAAAGGGGTAAGCATAGGAGAGGGGACTCTCATTTATTCAGGTGTAAATATCTTTGATAACAGCCTTGTAGGAAAAAACTGCACCTTATGGTCTGGTACTGTAATTAGAGAGAATTCGGTGATTGGCAATAACTGTATTTTTCATAACAACGTAAGTATAGGTGCAGACGGTTTTGGATACAGACCTGCTCCAGATGGATCTGGACTTATAAAAATACCACATATAGGAAATGTAGTGATAGGAAATGACGTAGAAATTGGAGCTAATTCCTGTATAGATAAAGCAAAATTTAATAGTACCATAATTGGTGATGGCTGCAAAATTGACAACTTAGTGCAAATAGGACATAATAGTGTGATGGGAAGGTCTTGTATTATGGCTGGCAGCTCAGGTCTAGCAGGATCAGTCACCTTAGGAGATGGAGTTATAATTGGGGGCAGCGCTTCTATTAAAGATCATGTAAAAATTGGCTCTGGGGCTACTGTGGGTGCAGGTTCTGGCGTAATCACCGATGTCCCTGCCGGTGGGTCTGTGCTTGGGTACCCAGCAACAGAAGCAAGAGAAATGCTCAAACAATGGGTGGCTTTAAAAAGATTAGCTAAAAGCTAATGATTAATAAGGAAAAGTTTAAATATTAGCACTTTCTTTACCTCTTTAAACTTAATTATAAAATGTCTCAAATTCCTAAAAACCCTGTACTTGTAGTTTTAGCTTTTATTTCCATTTATGTGATTTGGGGATCTACCTATTTATTAAATAAGATTGCAGTAACTTCCTTAGATCCCTTTATGTTAGGAGCTTGTAGGTTTATTGTTTCAGGAATTTTAATATTTATTATTGCAAAATCTCTAAGAATTTCTATAGGAATTACTAAGAAGCAATTAATAAACACTGCATTTGCAGGTTTCTTGTTTTTAAGTTTTGGAAATGGGGTAGTGGTCTGGGCGCTTCGTTATGTAGATACAAGTTTTGCTGCTCTAGAAATATCGTCACAACCGCTAGTTATTTTACTTCTTATGAGGATATTTCAAGGAAAAAAAATATCACCTATGTCCTTATTAGGTGTGGCATTAGGTTTTATTGGAATTTATTTATTAGTGAGTCAAAAAAGTGTTTTAAGCCAAGAAAATTCTATTACAGGAATGATCATGATTTTCTTTTGTATGGTGAGCTGGGCTGCTGCTAGTATTTTTGTTGGAAAGGCAGACCTACCCAAAAACTTTTTTGTGAATACTGGATATCAAATGCTTTTTGGAGGTGCTATACTTGCTATAGCCAGTCTTGTTATTGGAGAAAAATGGTCTAGTCCTTTAAATTGGGCTTCTGAAGTGCAATTATCTATGGTACTATTAGTTTTATTTGGGAGTATTGTAGCTTTTACTTCCTTTAATTATTTGCTCAAAGTAGTTTCACCAGAAAAAGTAGCTACCAATACCTATGTGAATCCAATTATTGCACTGTTTTTAGGTTGGTACTTTTTAAATGAAACCATAACAAAGCAGTCAATAATAGCATCACTCGTATTACTTACTGGCGTGTACTTTATTAATTCTAAAAGAAAAATTGTTTTGCTATCCCGCTTTACTAATAAAAAGTTGTTTAAAAACAGTTAGTTTAAATAACTTTTATATTGTTTAAACTATTCTATAGTAGTCACTAAATCTTTTATTGGTTTTCTAACTTTCTCTAGTTTTACTAACCAATCTTTGTCTTCTTGTCTATAGCCCAATGGCAATAAAACGACACTTCTTAGGCCTTTTTTTCCAAGTCCTAAAATCTGATCTACTGCAGCAGGATCAAAACCCTCAATAGGAGTAGTGTCTACACCTTCAAAAGCAGCAGCAATTATAGATTGAGAAAGTGCTATATAGGCCTGTTTTGCTGCATGATTAAAGTTTACCTCAGCGTCTTTTTGAGGATATGAACTCAATAACATTTGACGATAATTTTCCCATCCATCGTTTTTAAAACCGCGAATATCATTAGTCAGGTCAAACATATAATTAATCCTATCAGCTGTGTAATTGTCCCAAGCTGCAAAAACAAGCAAATGTGAGCAATCGGTTATAACAGATTGGTTCCAAGCCACTGGTTTAATCTGTTCTTTAATCTCAGAATTTTTAATCACATAAATTTCAAAAGGTTGTAATCCACTAGAGGTTGGTGCTAAACGAGCAGCTTCTAAAATACGTGCTACTTTATCTTCAGTCACTAATGTTCCATTCATTGCCTTAGCAGCATATCTCCATTTTAATTTTTCTAACAACTCCATATTCTAAATGTTTTATAATTTATATTATGTAAAATAGAATTTATTTATATATAGTTTATCAGTTCAGCCTACCTTTACTAACTATACAAGTATCATAATAAATGCCAATACTATTCCAGCAATGGTAAAGTATATGGCTTTTTTAAATATGTCCGTTTGTGGTAAGAACATCCAATAAGCGCTAGACACAAAAAACAAAAGCGATACCCCAAAAAACACATTTAAAAAATATAAGGGTGTAGATGAAGTTGCCTTGTGCATTTTTTCTAAAGCACCTAAAACAAGGGGCGGTTTCATTTGTGTATAAGACAATTCACCTGTTAGTGTATTATAAGCTATGTTCTTAGCGCCTTTAACACTCGGTAAAGTTTCTAAGCCTATTTCTGTGATTTCATTTACCTGTACCTCTTTCTTAAAATACGCTTTGTCTCTGAAAGTCAGTGTAATTCCTGACAAAGCGTATACAAACATAATACCCGCCAAGAAAAAGCCTAAGTAGCGGTGTATCACTCTTACTTTGTTACTTATATTTTTATTGTTCATTAAAAATTAATTTGTGATTAAACCTTATTAAGTAAAAAAATAAGATTGAAGTCCGCAAAATTAATAGTTTAATAGTTCTAGAAGAGATTTTTCAAATCTTTTTTTAGGTAAATATCCTTCTTCTAATTGTTTTGAGAAAGGAATAGGTGTTTCTAAGCTTCCCACCCTGTAAATGGGAGCGTCTAGCTGCTTAAAATACTTTTCTTGTACCGTTGCAGCAATATCACTGGCAATACCTCCGAAAAGACTATCTTCTTGAAGAATAATTATTTTACCTGTCTTAATTACTGAGCTAAAGATACATTCCCAGTCTAATGGTTGTAAAGACCTTAGGTCTATTACGTCTGCTTCTATATGGGGGTGATTGTCTAAGGTTTCTAGCGCCCAATGAACAGCAGCACCAAAGCTAACTATTGTTAAGTCATTTCCTTCTCTTATTAAAGCCGCTTTACCTAATGGCAAATTGTAATAGCCTACTGGAACTTTTTGAGTTAAGTTTCTATAAAGACCTTTGTGTTCAAAAAACATCACAGGGTTAGGGTCCTCAATGGCAGCAATTAACAGTCCTTTTGCGTCTCTGGGAAATGCAGGATACACCACTTTTAAACCGGGAGTTTTTGTAAACCACGCCTCATTTGTCTGTGAGTGAAAAGGACCAGCCCCCACTCCTGCCCCACAAGGCATTCTAATGACTATATCTGCTTTTTCACCCCATCTAAAATGAGTTTTTGCTAAATAATTTACAATTGGATTAAAACCCGAACTTACAAAATCTGCAAATTGCATTTCTACTACAGATTTGTATCCTGCTATAGATAAACCCATGGCAGCTTCTACAATTCCAGATTCACAAATAGGAGTGTTTCTAATTCTTTGCGGTCCAAATTTTTCTAAAAATCCTTCTGTAATTTTAAAAGCTCCGCCGTATTCTGCAATGTCTTGGCCCATAATAAGCAATTGCTTGTCTGCTTTCATGGCTTCTTCTAATGCTTGTGAAATGGCGTCTACAAAACGAATCTCTTTTTCTGTCTCACTAGGAACTAGCTGCTTAAATAGGTGTGGGAAATACACATCTTTAAGAAGTTCATCTTCATTAAAAACTACAGGAGCCTCATTAAAAGCCAATTCTAAATTCTTTTGAATCTCCTCAGTATTTAATTTTGAGATTTCCTCAACATCTTGTTTAGTGAAAACTTTTTGGCTCAATAGATAAGCCTCAAAATTTGCAATAGGATCTTTTTCTCTCCATTTTTCAAATAGAGATTCTGGAACATATTTAGTGCCACTTGCCTCTTCGTGGCCTCGCATTCTAAAAGTGAGAAACTCCACTAAGACAGGTCTAGGGTTTAGTCTAACACTCTCTGCTATTTCACTCACTTTAGTAAACACCTCTACAATATTATTTCCATCTATTTGATGTGCCTCCATACCGTAGCCTTTTCCTTTGTCTACAAGGTGTTCACATCTAAATTGCTCTTTTATAGGAGTAGAAAGTCCGTATCCATTATTTTCTATGCAAAAGAGTACTGGTAAGTCCCAAACTGCCGCAATATTTAAAGCCTCATGAAAGTCTCCCTCACTAGTAGCTCCCTCTCCTGTGAAAACTGCTGTGACAGCTTTCTCATTTTTTAATTTGTGAGCCAACGCAATGCCATCGGCCACACCTAGTTGTGGCCCTAAATGAGAAATCATTCCAATGATTTTATATTCCTGCGTTCCAAAATGAAAACTTCTATCCCTCCCTTTTGTAAACCCGCTTAGTTTACCTTGCCATTGGCTAAACAGCCTATACAGAGGAATGTCTCTAGTGGTAAAAACACCTAAATTTCTGTGCATGGGCAATATATATTCATCTTTGTTAAGTGCCATTGACACTCCTACAGAGATGGCTTCTTGCCCAATTCCACTAAACCACTTAGAAATTTTACCCTGACGTAGAAGAATAAGCATTTTTTCTTCTATCATTCTGGGCATTAACATTCTTTTATACAATGATAATAGAACTTCTGGGCTTAGCTTTTTTGTTTTATAATTCATATTAAAGGATAAATATGTGATAAATGTAAGCAAAGTTTAATTTTATACACAATTACTTTTATACAATAGATTTAGTAACTTTGATAGACCTTAAATTAAATATTATGAGTGATATTCCTAGTGTAGATTTAAAAGATTTTTTATCTGGTGATTCCGAAAAAAAAACAAAATTTATTAATGAAATTGGTTCAGCCTTTGAAAATATTGGTTTTGTTGCTTTAAAGGGTCATTTCTTAGATGAAATATTGGTGGCTAATTTATACAGACAAATTAAATTATTTTTTGAGCTTCCTCAAGAGGTAAAAGAGCGCTATGAAATACAAGGATTAGGAGGCCAAAGGGGTTATACCTCTTTTGGAAAAGAGCACGCTAAGGGCAGAAAAGAAGGCGATTTAAAAGAGTTTTGGCATTTTGGTCAATACAAAGCAGCTCCTTTGTCTTCTGGAGATAGCTACGCAGATAATGTTTTAGTTGCAGAATTAGAGTCTTTCAATAAAGTTGGAAAGCAGGTCTACGAAGCTCTAGAAAAAACAGCTCAAGAAGTTTTAAAAGCCTTAGCCATTCATATAGGTTTAGAAGAAAATTATTTTGAGGGATATGTCACTGCTGGAAACTCAATTTTAAGACCTATACATTATCCTCCTATTACCAGCGAGCCAAAAAATGCGGTAAGAGCCGCCGCCCACGGCGATATTAATCTTATTACCCTATTAATGGGTGCACAAGGAAGGGGGTTACAAGTTAAAAATCATAAGGGCCAATGGGTAGACGCTATTGCAGAGCCAGATGAACTCATGATTAATGTAGGAGATATGCTTTCTAGGTTGACCAATAACCAATTAAAATCTACTATTCACCAGGTCATAAACCCACCGAGAGAACTTTGGGGTTCTTCTAGATATTCTATTCCATTTTTCATGCATCCTGTTTCTTCTATGCCATTGAATTGTCTTTCAAACTGTATAGATGAAGCACACCCAAAAGCCTATCAAGACACTACAGCAGGAGTATATTTAGAGGAGAGATTGATTGAACTAGGTTTAAAAAAATAAAATGGATTTTCAAGACCAGCTTAAAAATCTTTTTCCCGAACATGAGCCACTTGAAGATACCCAAGAAAAAGACACCGCATTTATTGGTCTTCAAACTGAGCCGCTTATATGCAAGTACGAAAAGAGAAAAGGAAAACCAATCACCATTATTGAAGGGTATAATGGTTCTGAAGTTGAATTTAAATTATTAGCGAAAAAAATTAAAATTCAATTGAGCGTTGGTGGTAGTTTTAAAAATGGCACCCTTATTATTCAGGGAGATTTTAGAGATACTATCATGCAACTACTTGTTAATATGGGTTTTAAAGTAAAACGAGTTGGCGGATAAAAAGATGTTTTTCTTTCTTTTTTGACAGAAAATAACTAAATTTAGTATATCCAAAACCAAATTTATATGAAACCAGCACTGCACATTACTAACGGCGATGCCTTTTCACGCTATTTTAGTGAATTAGGTATTAAGGGTACTGTAATTACATGGAGAGAAATGCTTTGTGAGGGAAGAACTCTACACAATGTTGGTACTGAAGCATTTTGGAAAGAACGCTATGAGTTCTTAAACAAGAACTATAAAGTCTCTAAAAAATCATTTATAGATTTAACACTCAAACAATACAGAAATCTTTGTAAGCAGAAGCAACAAGATGAGATAGTACTTTGGTTTGATTCTGATTTATTTTGTCAAATTAATATGTTAGGTGTTTTGAGTTGGTTAAAGACTCATAGAAAATACGCCCAAATAGCTATAGTTTCTAATGCTCCTAGTTTTGAATCAGCTGCTGCTAATGATTTTGGAGAACTAGAACCAAAAACACTGTATAAATTATATGAAAATAGAATTCACCTAAATCAAGACGATCTTGAATTTGCAGACTATGCCTGGCAGCTTTATTGCAGTGATAATCCAGTTAGAATAGCACAGTTGTCTAATTATGACAGTTTTAATTTTCCCTATCTAAAACAAGCCTTTTCACTTCATCTTCAAAGGTTTCCATCTCTTAAAAATGGATTAAATGCTCAAGAAAATGCCCTTTTAGAAAAAGCTTTTAACAATAGATACACAGCTGTACCTGCACTCATAAATGACTTATTAAATACTCAAGAAAATTTGGGCTTTGGCGATATACAATACACTAGAATATTAGAATCTTTACACCCCTTATTTTCTTCTTTAAACCCTATTAAATTAAAACGCACTGTTAAAAAAGTTCTAAGTGGTGAAACTAATTATTACGGAAAAATCAAAGATGAAAAAAGCTATTTAGGTGGTGCCTTAAAGTATGCTTATCTTTACAATCAGGAATATAAAACATTCTTGAAATTATAGTATGCCTCTCCCCGCTTCTGAGCTCATTTTAAACCAAGACCAGAGTATTTATCACCTTAATTTACTGCCGCAGGATATAGCAGATATTATTATTACCGTGGGAGATCCTGATAGGGTTTCTATGGTTTCTGCTTATTTTGACAACATAGAAGTTATCAAGAGAAAAAGAGAGTTCTTAACACATACAGGTACCTATAAAGGCAAAAGAATTACTGTCATTTCTACAGGTATAGGGACTGACAATGTAGATATAGTCCTTAATGAATTAGATGCATTAGCCAATATAGATTTTAAAACTAGAACAGTTAAAGATCGCTTAAAATCACTACATATTATTAGAATAGGTACCTCTGGAGCGGTTCAAGCAGACATTCCTTTGGGTAGCCTGCTCGTAAGTGAAAAAGCAATAGGATTAGACGCTTTACTTCATTTCTATGATTCAGAGGCTGTTGTAGATGTTGAATTTTCCAATGCCTTTATAGCTCATATGAACTGGGATAAATGCAAGTCTAATCCTTATGCAATAGACGCTTCTCCACAGTTATTATCACTATTTAACAATAATCATTTTATAAAAGGAGTAACGCTTACAAATGTTGGCTTCTATGGACCACAGGCCAGGACCTTAAGATTAAAGTCATCTAACGAATTATTTCATCAGAAATTAAAAGACTTTACTTTTCAAGGAAAGAGGATTACTAATTTGGAAATGGAAACTTCGGGTATTTATGGACTTTCAAAACTACTGGGTCACCACGCTATTTCTGTAAATTGCATTTTAGCAAATAGGGCTACATCAGAATTTTCACAGAAACCAAATGAGGTGGTTAATAAAGCCATAAAAATTACACTAGACCTCATTTTTAATTCTCTTTAGAATTTTTAGTCTAATCTCCAATTAATTTCTTTGTCACCGTTTTTTAGAAGTATTGCATTAATCTTTGAAAAATGCTTATTCCCAAACCAATAGCCCCTATTTGCACTTAGAGGAGAAGGATGGCCTGTTTTTAAGACGTAATGCTTAGAAGTATCTATGAGTGTTTCATATTTTTGAGCAAACCCACCCCACAAAATAAAAATGAGTTTTGACTTTTCTTTAGAAAGTGCTTTAATTGTAGTTTTAGTAAAGCTGTTCCATATCTTTAAGTGGCTACCGGGTTTTGATTTCTGAACGCTTAAAGCAGTGTTTAACAATAGTATGCCTTGCTTGGCCCAACTACTTAAATCTCCATTGGTGGGTTTTGTAATATGAAGGTCTGTGCTTAACTCAATAAAAATGTTTTTAAGTGATGGAGGAAGTGCTATCTCATTAGGAACAGAAAATGCTAAGCCCTGTGCTTGGTTTGGAGCATGGTAGGGATCTTGCCCAATAACAACTAGCTTAGTATTTTCAAATTCACATAAATGAAAAGCGTTAAATATCTGAGAAAAGGGAGGGTAGCATTCCTTCTTTTCAAAAGAGGATATAACTTTATTTTTTAATGCTAGAAGTTCTTTTTCAGAGTGATTTCTGTGAAAGAATTCCATCCAATTCTTTGAACAATCTCCATACATTTATTTGTACTTTTGTGATGTTAAAATTAACGGTTTACGTCCACCTCACCAATTTATTACTTCGTTAAAAAAACAGCTTTTGAATATTCAAGAAAAAACACTTCAGGATTTAGAATTCAATATCGTTTTAGCTCATATTTCTAATAGGTGCGTAACTGCTTTAGGCAAAGAAGCAGCTACTCACATAATACCTAATTCAGATAGAGAGGTTATTTTAAAATCTTTAGGAGAAACCAATGAATACTTGTCATCCTTAAGTAATGACAATAGAATTCCAAATCATGGATTTGAAGATATTGAGACAGAGTTAAAACTGCTGAAAATTGAGAATACAACATTAGAACTTCAAGGATTTAAAAAGATTGTTCATATTTGCGAGTCTGTAAACGCACATAAAAAGTTTTTTGAGAAATTTAACTTGTATTACCCACTCCTTTTTAAAAATACCCTGCCACTTTCTTACCAAACAGATATTCCCGAAAAAATCAATTTTGTATTTGACAAATTTGGAGAGATAAGAGATGCTGCTTCAGGATCATTGCAGCTAATCAGGAGACAAATGCTCGGTTTAAAATCTAAAATAAATCAAAGTTTTGGTGCTGCCATGCAAAAATACCAAACGGCAGAGTTTCTAGATGAAATAAGAGAATCTATTGTAGATAACAGACGTGTTTTAGCCGTAAAGGCAATGCATAGGAAAAAAATTAAAGGCGCTGTTTTAGGAGCTTCAAAAACAGGAAGCATTGTTTATATAGTTCCAGAGGCCAGTTTGGCTTATAGCACACAGTTAAGCAATCTTCTATTTGAGGAACAAGAAGAAATTTTTAAAATACTCAATAGACTCACTTTAGATATTAAACCATACAGAGAGGACTTATTTATATGTCAGGACTATTTAACGCAGATAGACACCGTTGCTGCTAAAGCTAAATATGCAAATGAAATGAACGCCATTATGCCCAAGGTAAATACGCATAATGAAATGATGTTAAGAGACGCTTATCACCCACTATTATACCTGTCAAATAAAGCATCTGGTAGCGCCACATATCCACAAACTATTGGCTTAGAAAATGAAAATAGAATTATTGTTATTTCAGGCCCTAATGCTGGGGGGAAAAGTATTACGCTAAAAACCATAGGTTTATTACAACTCATGTTGCAAAGTGGGTTATTAATTCCTGTTCACGAAAGAAGTGAAGTTTGCCTTTTTGATAAAATACTCACAGATATAGGCGACAATCAATCTATAGAAAATCATTTAAGCACTTACAGCTACAGACTTAAAAACATGAATTCGTTTCTAAAGAAGTGTAATGATAAAACATTGTTCTTAATAGATGAGTTTGGTACAGGCACAGATCCAGAATTAGGAGGCGCTTTGGCAGAAACTTTTTTAGAAGTGTTTTATGAGCGCAAAGCATTTGGTATTATTACCACGCACTATTCCAATCTAAAAATGTTAGCCAATGAGCTTCCGCATATGTCTAATGCTAATATGCTTTTTGACGCCACGTCTCTTGCCCCAACATTTCAGTTAGTCCTAGGACAAGCTGGCGCTTCATTTACCTTTGAAGTAGCTCAAAAAAATGGAATACCTTATAGTCTTATTAACAAAGCAAAAAAGAAAATAGAAAGGGGTAAAATACGCTTTGACGCCACAATAGCAAAACTTCAGAAAGAGCGCTCTCAAATGGCTGCAACAGGATCAAAACTAAAGGATGAAGAGTCTAAAGCTAGAATAGAGTCTAATAAATTACAAACGCTAAACGAGAAAATTCAAGTTAAATTAGTCAAGTATCAAGAGCTGTATGACCAAGATCAGAGAATGATTCAATTAGGAAATAAGCTCAATGATATAGCGGAACAATATTTTATTAATAATAAGAAAAGACCTCTGGTTTCAGAAATTATTAAGTTAGTAGAAATTGAAAATAGCAAGAGAAAGAAAAAAACCACACAAGTCATTAAAAAGGAAAGAGAAGAAAAGCTAGCGGTTGTGGCAGAAATCACTCAAGAGGTAGCAATAATTAGAGAGAAGAAAAAGAAAGAAAAACTAAAGCCAAAAGTGGTAGCTGCGCCAAAAGTAATATTAGAAATAGGAAACAGAGTAAGACTATTAGGCGGAAAAGCAGTTGGAACTATAGACAGTCTAGAAAAAAATAAAGCCATTGTAAATTATGGTTTATTCACAACAAATGTCAGTGTAGATCAGTTGGAGTTTGTCAGTCAGAAATAATGAATACATATCAGAATAAAATATTAATAGTTTTTGACGGTCAATGCAATCTGTGTCATTGGTCTGTAAAGTTTATTGGCCCAAGAGATGTCAAAAAATTATTTTGTTTTATTCCTATCCTTTCTAAAGCCGGTCAAAGTCTTTTAGATGAAAGAAGTTTGAATGCCAATTTTATTGAGGGTGTATTACTCATAGAAGTGGGTGTGTCCTATGAAATGGGTGCTGCAGCTGTTATTCAAATTTTAAAACAACTCCCCAATTGGAAGTGGATAGGAAGGGGATTGTCACTTGTTCCTTCATTTTTAACAGATTGGGGATATAAAATAGTAGCAAACAACAGAGAAAAGTGGTTTGGAAAAGCCAATAGCTGTGACAGGAATACCTTTAACAATATTTGTTTTATTGAAAATTTTTAAGCGTTTATTACTTTAGATTTTTTAGCACATAGCTTAAGTTTCCTACTTCAGGTTCTTGACTAAATAAGGTGCTATTTTTATAAATAGCAGGGGCTAATAAACCCTCTTGACTTAAATACTCTATGGCATTTTCGTAGTCTAAACTCGTTTTTCCAAGTAGTAAGAAATCTATTGATTTTCCGCTTTTATACCTGTCATAGATCTTTTTTAAACCACTTAAATACAACCGATCCTTAGTGAACCCTCCCCCCCTATGAGCCCTCAGAGTAGTTGTAAAGGCTGCATCTTTTGGCATTAGATATTGCGAATGCAATAAATTAAAAGTTTCTTTAAAATCATAACCTTTAATTAAACTATCTACAGCTAAGACTCTATAAGCCAATTCTTTGAGTCTTTTTATCCTCATAGCTCCAGATAGATATTCACTCATTACTGCAAGCCCCTCTTGTGTTTCTACATTCATAGGAAAGCCATTAGAGAAAATATGCAAGGGTTGTACAGACGCGTTATAGGTAGTTAATAAATGAAGTCCAATTTCATGGTGCGCTAAGGTTCTTAGCTGTAATTCACTAAAATGAGTATTCTTCTTAATAAGCAAAGTTTTAGTGCTATTTTGCACCATAGCGTCTGCAGCCAATTGATTTGAAAATTTTATATTTAATGGAAATTTATTTTGTTCTGCAAAATCTTTAAAAAACTTTTTTGCTTCTTCTGGGCTCTTATTTTTAACGGATTCTTCTTTTGTTTCCTCTTCTGTCAAATGAAGGATAAAACTAGCATTGCTTACGTCTTTTTCATTTGGGCTTCCAAAGACCCTTAATGAATTGTAATAAAACTCATTGCCATGACCAATACTAGTAATACACTGTATCATATTTGAGTAATATGATATGGTATCTGAGTATAATTTTGACAATTCGGGAGAAACAATGCGTTCTATTTCTTGAGCAAAAAACGCTCTTTGAAGCCTAAAGGCGTCAATGCTATTTTTGGGATACTTAAATTGAGGATTCTTAGTGAACTTAGAGGTGAAAAATGCTGCTTTTTCACCTTCAATATTAATAGGGTTTAAATAAGATAAAAGCTCAATTTTTTTAACCAAAGTATTGAGTTTTTGATCAATTTTATAAAGTGTGGGAAAACGCTTGGCTAGCGTTTGTACAAAATCTTGAGAATTCATGACAAAAGAATTAACTGAGTTATTTAGGTAAATGGTCGTCCCAGTTTTTTTCTTCTGGCTGGTCTTTTAATTTTCCAAGAGACTTGGCTACAAGCATAGAAACCGTTGCGTCTCCAGTTACATTCACTACAGTTCTACACATATCTAAAGGCCTGTCTACTGCAAAAATTAAAGCAAGTCCCGCTTCTGGTATTCCAGCCTGTGCCAATACTATTACTAACATCACCATACCTGCACCAGGTACAGCTGCACTCCCAATAGAAGCCAAAGTAGCCGTTACAATAATACCCAGCTGAGTATAGAAATCCAAATCCATTCCAAAAGCTTGGGCTATAAATACTGCTGCAACTGCTTGGTAAAGACTAGAGCCGTCCATATTCACAGTTGCTCCAATGGGTAAAACAAAACTTGTCACTTCTTCATCTACTCCTAAATGCTCTTCTACACGCTCCATAGTTACCGGTAAGGTTGCAGCACTTGAACTGGTAGAAAAAGCTAATAATTGAGCAGGCGAAATCCCTTTAATAAAAAAGGAAGGAGTTCTTTTTGTAAAGACATACACTACCAAAATATAAAAACCAAGCATAAGGGCTAGACCCAATAAGACGCAAATAGCGTACCAGGCTAAGGCTTTAAATAAATCTGCACTAGGAGCCTCTACCACTAGAGCAGCTAACAAAGCAAAAACACCATAAGGGGCGGCCAGCATAATAAGATCTATCAATTTCAAAATAACCTCATTAAAACTGTCAAAAAATTTCTTAACAGGTTTTGCTTGTTTTTCGGGAATTAAAATAAGTCCAATTCCAAAAAATATAGCAAAGAATATGACTTGTAACATATTGCCATTGTCACTAGCAGCTTTAAAAATATTAGAGGGAACCAAATCTTCTAAGGCTTGAAGAGGACCTGTTTCTTTTTGCTTGGCCGCTTCCATAATTTTTTCATTGGCGTCTCCAGAGTAACTTTCTACTAATTCTAAGCGGGTTGCTTCAGAAATAGAATTACCGGGCTTAATAATATTTACAATAGCCAAACCAACTGAAACAGCAATGACAGTAGTTAGAATATATATACCTATGGTTCTACCCCCCATTTTAGATAGTTTGGAAATATCTTTTAAATCTGAAATTCCTTTAATTAAGGAAGCTAAAATAAGAGGAACCGCAATTAGCTTTAAAGAATTTATAAAGATGGTACCAAAGGGCTTTATAAAGTCTGAAACAAGTTTTGGCCCCCAACTAAAGTTTACCATAAGTAGGGCAAAAAGAACCCCTACAACCATTCCTAATAATATTTGCCAATGCAATTCTAATTTACGCATAATGTTTTTTTCTTATTTTAATGTCTTTTGAAAAAGCATGGCATCTGCCATTACTATTGCAGCCATAGCTTCTACTATAGGTACCGCTCTGGGTACCACACAGGGGTCATGTCTTCCTTTTCCCTGAGTTTGAATGATATTTCCTTTGTTGTCTATAGTTTCATAGGCTTGTAATACAGTAGCTACTGGTTTAAAAGCAACCCTAAAATAAATATCCATACCATTGCTAATACCCCCTTGAATACCTCCACTGAAGTTTGTTTTGGTAGAACCATCTGAATAATACCCATCATTGTGCTGGCTACCTTTCATTTTGACCCCCTCAAACCCACTGCCATATTCAAATCCCTTTACGGCATTAATAGAGAGCATGGCTTTGCCTAACTGAGCGTGTAACTTGTCAAAAACAGGTTCACCTAAGCCAATAGGCACATTTTTTATAACACAATCTATAATTCCGCCAATGGTGTCTCCTTGTTTTTTTATTTCTTTAATATGCAGTTCCATGGCAGCGGCTATTTTAGAATCTGGGCAACGCACATCATTGGTCTCTGCCAAAGAAATGTCTAGGTCTTTATAAGGAATATTTAAAGAGATAGAACCTACTTGGCTTACATAAGCTTCAATAGTCATAGGTTTTAAAAATTGTTTGGCTATGGCTCCTGCTACTACCCTAGCGGCAGTTTCTCTAGCACTACTTCTGCCACCTCCTCTATAATCGCGTATACCGTATTTCTGATCATACACATAATCTGCATGAGAGGGCCTATAAGAATCTTTTATATGAGAATAATCTGCAGATTTTTGATTGGTATTATAAATTGCAAAACCAATGGGAGTCCCAGTAGATTTTCCCTCAAAAACACCAGATAGAATTTGAACTTCATCTGGCTCTTTCCTTTGAGTTACAATAGCAGATTGGCCTGGTTTTCTTCTGTCTAAATCTCTTTGAATGGCCTCTAAGTCTATACAAACACCAGGTGGGCAACCATCTATTACACCACCAATAGCGGTACCATGTGATTCTCCAAAACTACTGAGTCTATATAGGGTTCCAAAACTATTTCCTGCCATATTTATTTAATAAAATCAAATATACTTTTTAAAGTGACCCTATCAAAATTTAGGGTTTTATAAATGCCTATCTCCTTTAAATGAATTGCAATTAATGATAGGATTCAAAATAGCTTCATTCAAATTTACATCAAATCAAAAGTTTAAAGTACTCTATAGTAATGCCTCACTTAAAATACTTACAGGATGTAAGGCGTTTCTACCTGTTCCATCTTTAATCTGGTGTCTGCAAGAGGTTCCATTGGCTGCAATAATCACCTCTTTAGGTGCTTTTCTAACCGCCGGAAATAAAGTTAAATTTCCCACCTTCATACTCAAGTCATAATGTTCTTTTTCATAACCAAATGATCCAGCCATTCCACAGCATCCAGAAGGTATGAGTGTCACTTTGTAATTTTCTGGAAGGTTTAATACATCAAAACTCACCTTTTGGTTGGAGAGTGATTTTTGATGACAGTGCACATGTGCTTTTATGATTTTAGGATCTTTCGTAAAAGCTGCTCCAGTGAGCTTTCCGTTAGCATAAGCAGCAGCTAAATATTCTTCAACCAAAAAGGAAGATTCAGATAACTGTTCCACCGCAGGTTCATCTGTTAGCAGTTTTTTATACTCATCTCTAAAGCTCAGAATAGCAGAGGGTTCTAAGCCTAGAATGGGGTACCCCTTTTTAAGAAAAGGCTTTAATTCATTTAAATTAGTAATGGCTAATGTTTGTGCCTGCTTTAAGAATCCCTTAGATAAAAAGGTTCTTCCACTCTCTCCTTTCCATAGCAAAACTTCATAACCAAGCGCAGACAGAAGCCTAATGGCATCTTTTCCAAGCTGTGTGTCCATATAGCGAGTAAACTCGTCTATAAATAGTACTATTGTTTCCCTACTCACCTGGTACTGTTTTTTTTGTGCCTTTAGGTAGTTGTCAAAGTTAAAATGGTGCACACTAGGTAAAGACCTTTTGGTAGACACTCCACTAAGCGCCTTTATGGTATGCGAAATAAGCGGAGTCTTAAAAATGAGATTTGAAAGCGGTGCTAATTTAGAGGTCAATGCATTTATGGCTGTGTTATAAGCAAATAATTTAGCCCTTAGAGAGTAGCCATTTTCTTCCTGATATTGATGTAAAAATTCAGATTTAAAACTTGTAATATCCACATTACTTGGACACTCACTGCTACAAGCCTTACAGCTTAAACAAAGATCAAAGACCTCTTTAAGCGCTTCACTATCAAAAGCATTTCTCTTTTCCGGATGCGTCAAAAACTCCCTGAGTGCGTTTGCCCTTCCCCTTGTAGTATCTTTTTCATCTTTAGTCACGTGATAGCTAGGGCACATACCTCCAGCAGAATCATGTGTTTTTCTACAATCCCCACTGCCATTACAGGCCTCAGCAGCTTTTAAAATGCCTCCCTTGTCTGAAAAATTAAATAGGGTTTTAATCTCTGGCTCTTTTCTATCAATATCATAACGCAAAGATTTATCCATTGCGTAAGCTTTTACGATTTTTCCAGGATTAAAAATACCTCGAGGATCAAATAAATGCTTTACAGATTCTAATAGTTGATAATTTTTCTCACCAATAAGCAGCGGTATAAATTCTGCTCTTACAATACCGTCTCCGTGCTCTCCGCTAAAAGAACCTTTGTACTTCTTGGTCAGCATGGCTACCTCTGTAGTAATAGCTCTAAAAAGCCCCACATCGGTAGATTTTTTTAAGTTTAAAATGGGTCTTAAGTGTATTTCCCCTGCACCAGCATGAGCGTAATAAACGGCATCCTGATCATAGGTTTTCAGGATTTTTGTAAAATCTCCAATAAAATCCTTTAAATCTTCTAGGGCAACAGCCGTATCTTCTATACAAGCTACTGCTTTTTTGTCACCCACTATATTACCCAACAGGCCCAGACCAGCTTTTCTGAGCGCTGCTGCCCTACCAATATCACCACCCTTTAAAATAGGGTTTGCATAACTCAATCCAGATTTTTGAATTCCTTCGTTTAAATCTTGTAATGCTATTTCAAGTTTTTCTTCGCTTGCAGCTCTCACTTCTAACATGAGTACTGCTGCGGGGTCTCCTTCTATAAACTTTCTGTTTTCTGCTTGTTCTCTATTAGCCTTAGTGCAATCTAAGATAATTTTATCCATCATCTCGCAGGTGTATAAATTGTGTTTCATTACTGGAACAACATCTTGCAGACAATCTTCTAAACTGTTGTAATGAGTGACTACCATAGCCGTAAATGCAGGAGGAAGCTCATCTAATTTAAGGGTGATTTCAGTTGTAAAAGCTAAAGTTCCTTCACTTCCTGAAAGTAGGTCTGACATTTTAAAAAATTCACTGTTACCTCCTAGCGCTTCAGCCTCTAAAAGCAAGTCAATGGCATAGCCTGTATTTCTTCTGTGAATTTCCTTTTTAGGAAAAGCGTCTATTATTTCTTTTTGAACATCTTTTGGAGAAAGCAGTTCATAGAGTCCCTTGTATAATTGACCTTCTGCCGATGCTACTTTCATTTTATCCTGAAAACTACTTTTGTCCAAAGGATTAAAAACTACTAAAGAGCCGTCCCAAAGAACCGCCTCTATAGCTGCAATTTTTTCTCTTGTAACACCGTATTGAATAGAGGTGGTCCCGGAGGAGTTATTACCTACCATACCACCAATCATACACCTATTAGCTGTAGAGGTATTAGGCCCAAAAAAAAGACCATGGGGTGCTAGAAAAGCATTGAGCTCATCTCTAATCACACCAGGCTGAACACTCACCTGCTTTTTAGCAATATCTAAGTCTAGAATTTGCGTGAAGTGCTTGGAGACGTCTACCACTAGACCTTCTCCAACACATTGTCCTGCTAAAGAAGTGCCCGCAGTTCTAGGAATAATTCCAATTTGATGTTTATATGCAAAAGAAACTATTTTTTGAATGTCTGCTTTGGTTTTTGGGAACGCCACACCCATGGGCATTTTTCTATACACAGAAGCATCTGTAGCATACAAAGTTTTACTGAGTTTATCCTGCTTGACAGTACCTTCAATAGAGTTGGATAATTGATATAACAAGGAAGCTTTCAATTTTTTTATTTTTACTAAATTACTTTATTTAATTTTTCTCCCACATAATAATTACTGAAATCCAACAAACCACTTTAATTTATAAATTATTTTAAATTTTTGAAGACTCATTTTAAAATCTGGTATATAAGTTTATCTTTGAGTCACAAATTACAGTTATGAAAAATGCATTCAAATCAATTTTACTTTTATTAGTTTTTGTACTAGCTTCTTGTAACGATAAAAACAGCTATGAGCTTAGTATTAATATTAAAGATTTGCCAGATCAATCCAAAGTTTTCTTAAAGTATATAGACTCTACAAATACACCGGTTATTATAGATTCTACTACTGTTATGAAAGGAATGGCTAAAATTAAAGGAGTTAGAGCTACTCCAGCCATGCACTATTTATTTTTTGAAAATGCAAAAGGGAATATCCCAGTGATTATAGAGAAAGGATCTATAGAGGTAAGTGCCCAAAAAGACAGTCTCTCTTTAGCTAAAATTGGTGGCAGCGATCAAAATAAATGGTTTGCTTCCTTTTTAAAAACATCACAGGGTTTTTCTGAAAGAGCTGATGGTATTTCTAATGATTTACAAAATGCTAGGGCTAATGGAAAAGCATCTTTTGAAGAATCATTAAGAGAAGAATACACAGAACTTCAGCAAGAAGCTACAGCTTTTGAAATAAGTTTTGCAAAAGAAAATCCAGGATCTTTAATTACTATACTACTTATTGAAAGGATGTTTAATTCTAAATCGGTAGATGAAACAAGCCTAACTCCTCTTATTGATGCGTTAACTACAGAAATCAAAGAGTCAGAGGCTGGTGTTAAGCTCTTAAAAGCATGGGAAGCTAACCTCGTTACGGCCATTGGAAGTAAAGCCTTAGATTTCTCAGGACCTAATCCTAATGGGGATATTATAAGTTTAAGCAGCAAAAAAGGAAAAGTAACAATTATAGACTTCTGGGCCGCTTGGTGTAAGCCATGTAGAGAAGAAAACCCTAATGTATTAGCCGTATACAACGAATATCACAGCAAAGGTTTAGAGATTATTAGTGTTTCTTTAGATAAGAGTAAAGAAGATTGGATAGCTGCTATAGAGGCAGACCAAATGATTTGGAATCACATTTCTACCCTATCCTATTTTGATGAACCCATTGCAAGACAGTACCAAATAAACGCCATTCCAGCTACCTTTATAATAGATGAAAATGGCATTATTGTAGCCAAGGATTTAAGAGGCGCAGCATTAGGCGCACAGATTGCTAAAATGCTGCCATAAACTTTTGCATTTAATCTAAGCCTACACACTTGAATTTTTCAACTGCCTATGTGGTCGCTGTTATAAAAAAAAAATTAAAGATGTTTGTTTTTTAGCATTACTCCCATAAGTATTAGTGGGGCTAATAAACACAGAGTAGCTATTGGATTACCAGTGATATTTTCTGGTGCCATAATAATGGCAATTATTAAACCTCCAATAGCCCCCCCAAAGTGAGCAGAGTGACCAATATTTCCTGTGCCTTTTTTCATTCCATAAATGGTGTACAACATATAGCCAAGACCAACAATATAAGCAGGAAAAGGGATGGGAATAAAGAATATACCTAATCTCATTTCAGGCATTAAAAAAATAGCAGCATATAAAACACCTGTTACAGCACCGCTGGCGCCAACTGCACTGTAGTAGGGCTCTTTCTTATGAATAAACAATCCAAAATAACTACCAGCCATAAGACTCACTAGGTACACAACGAATAATGCTACACTTCCTAATTTCAATATGACTACATCTGCAAAGAAATAAAAAGTAAACAGGTTAAAAATTAAATGATTAATGTCTACATGTAAAAATGCAGATGTAAATAGCCGCTTGTAGTCTCCTTTTAAAATCTCACTCACCTGAAACTTATAACGGTCAAAAAAAGAAGGATCTTGAAAACCTTTATAAGAAACAAAGCCGTTTGCAGCCATTAAAAATAAAGTAAGCGGTTCAATGTCCATAGTTATTCAACGATTTTAAATAGGGTGTAAATATAGTCTTATGAGTTGTTTTTACTCTTTAAATTTAAAATATAACTACCTTTGTTCACATATTAATTTATCATGCAGCTTTTTGTTTTTATTTTTATGTATCCATTTTTATGGTTGGTATCTATCTTACCAAGGAGCTTATTTTATTTAGTTTCTGATGTGTTTTTTATAAAACTATATTACTTTATTGGATACAGAAAGAAAGTAGTTTTAGAAAACCTAAAGCTTTGCTTTCCAAATAGCTCAGATAAATCACTTAAGAAAATTAGAAAAAAATTCTATAGACACTTATGTGATCTTTTCATAGAAATGGTGAAAACCATGAACCTAAGTAAGTTAGGTGTAAAAAAGAGATATCAAATTCAAAATATAGGAGTATTAGAAGAAATTTTAAAAACAAAGAGTGTCTTACTTGTTTGTAGTCATTACGCTAATTGGGAATGGAATGTGAGTATTAACAATGATATAGATGAAGCTGGTTATGCGGTCTATCAGAAAATTGGAAATCCCTATTTTGATGCATGGATAAAAAAATTGAGGAACCGGTGGAACACCACTCCAATTACTCAATCTGAAACCATTAAGACCGTCATTGAAAATGAAAAAAATGGACTAAGAGCAGTTTACGGAATGGTAGCTGATCAATCTCCGCCAATGTCTAAGGCAAATGATTGGGAATCTTTTATGGGGATTGAAGTGCCTGTGTATAAGGGAGTAGAAACGTTGGCTAGAAAGTTAGACATGGCAGTGATTTTTTTAAAGGTGTCCAAAGTAAAGAGAGGAGTTTTTCATGCCCAATTCGTACCCATTACAACAGAGGCAAAAACCACAGAGCCAGGTGTTATTACAAGAAGTTTCTTAAACCTGACAGAAGCGCAGATTTATGAAGAACCTGCCTACTACTTATGGACTCACAAAAGATGGAAGCACAGGGGTAAAAAGATGGAAAAAATTCACATCAATTAAAGGTTTTAGAAATCCTAACACTACAGAGCCTTACAAGGACTTACTGAGTATGGTGATTTCCTCCATAAAAGCATCGGCCACGCTAGTGGCCAAACCTAAAGTGCTAGCTTCTGTATAGATTCTAATAATTGCTTCTGTATTAGACTTTCTTAAATGTACCCAGTGGTTTTCAAAATCTATTTTAAGACCGTCTGTGGTATTCACTTTTTCATTGCTATATTGTGTTGCCATGCTTGTTAAAATGGCGTCAACATTAATATTTGCAGTTAGACTAATTTTGTCTTTTCTCATAAAATAAGAGGGATATGAAGCTCTTAATTCAGAGGCTTTTATTCCTTTTTCTGCCAAATGCATTAAGAACAAAGCGACACCCACTAGAGCGTCTCTGCCGTAATGGCTTTCTGGGTAAATAACTCCTCCATTGCCTTCACCTCCTATAACTGCACCAATTTCTTTCATAGTTGTAACTACGTTTACCTCTCCCACTGAGGCAGCTTTGTATTCTTGATGGTATTTGGCTGTCACATCTGCTAGTGCCCTAGTAGATGATAAATTAGATACGGTAGCGCCTGGTGTTTTTGAAAGCACATAATCTGCACAAGCCACTAAGGTATACTCCTCTCCAAACATAGATCCATCCTCAGAAATAAAGGCCAAACGGTCTACATCTGGGTCTACTACAATGCCTAAATGAGCACCTGTTTCTAGTACTTTTTGTTTAATGTCTGTGAGGTGTTCTTCTAAGGGCTCTGGATTGTGTGGAAAATCTCCTGTAGGATTACAGTACAATTTCACTACTTCTACTCCTAACGCCTCTAAAAGTGCCGGAATGAAGAAGCCTCCTGTAGAATTTACACCGTCTACTACTACTTTAAATCTCGCCTTTTTAATAACAGAGGCGTCTATTAGCGAAAGGGATAGGATTTCATCTATATGAATATCTAAATAAGCACTGTTAGAAATAATAGCTCCTAGTTGGTCTACTTCTGAAAAAACAAAAGATTCTGCTGCGGCAATTTCTAGGACTTTTTCTCCAGTAGCAGCAGAAATAAATTCTCCTTTTTCATTGAGGAGCTTTAAGGCATTCCACTCTTTTGGATTGTGGCTGGCAGTTAAAATAATTCCTCCTTGTGCCTGTTCCAAGGGAACGGCAATTGCTACGGTGGGTGTTGTTGACAAATCTAAATCTATGACGGTAATTCCCATTCCTACAAGGGTAGCGTTTACTATTGATTGTACCATAGCTCCCGAGATTCTAGCATCTCTACCAACAACCACTTTTAAGGGAGTATTAGTGTACTCCTTCTTTAAAATAGTGGCATAAGCTGCCGTAAATTTCACTATGTCTAAAGGGGTTAAATTATCAGAAACCACTCCTCCAATGGTTCCGCGTATTCCTGAAATAGATTTAATAAGTGTCATATGCTTTTTATGTGATACAAATATAATAGCTGCTTAAGGTTTTTGCATCATGCAATTTGTATTTTCGTAAAAATCATTTTTTAAACAACAGATCATTTTGAATTTTTTAGCACACATCTATTTATCTTTTGGTCATTCTGAAATAAGTATTGGCAACTTTATGGCAGACAGTCTAAAGGGAAATGCCCTGTCTGGCTATTCTCAAGACATGCAAACAGGGGTGATACTTCACAGAGCCATTGACGATTTTACAGACAGACATCCTATTTATAGAAAAAGTTGCAAACGCATATTTGAAGTACACGGCCATTATAGTAGAGTCATTATAGATGTTTTTTACGATCATTATTTAGCTGCAAATTGGTCCCGTTACCACCCAGACTCATTAAGTTTTTTTGCTGCTAATTTTTATGAGTTGCTAGAGACCCATTTCAACAATTTACCCCCTAAGACTCAGCAACTTCTCCCTTATTTGAAAAAGCAGAACTGGTTGGTGGCTTATGGTAGCATACCAGGCATAGAGCAAATTTTAAAAGGCATGCACCGCAGGACTTCTTTTCCTTCTAAAATGGATGTGGCTGCGCTAGATCTAAAAAAAAATTATAAAGACTTAGGGAATGACTTCCGTAAATTTTTCAAAGAATTGATTATCTTTTCAGAGGAAAAAATTAAAGAATTAGGTCATTAAAATATTCATATATGTTTTTACAAACTTTTAATAGGTTTATTACTTTAGCATTCATTGCGGCTGTATTTATACAATGTAGCTCTGAAACCAAACCCACTGGTTTAGTGACTGATAAAGCCATGGTGGTTTCTGCTAGAGAAGAGGCTTCTGCTATAGGAATAGAAATTTTAAAAAAAGGGGGGAATGCTTTTGATGCCATGGTTGCTACAGAATTAGCACTGGCGGTAGCCTATCCCTTTGCTGGAAATATTGGCGGTGGCGGTTTTATGGTGTATAGAAAGGCCAATGGAGATGTAGGGAGTATAGATTATAGAGAGAAAGCTCCTTCCGCTGCACATAGAGATCTTTATTTAGATGAAAACGGTGACGTAATTCCATGCAAAAGCACCTTAGGGGCTACAGCTGTAGGTGTTCCAGGGACTATAGCGGGTATTGTAGAGGTGCACGACAAATTGGGTTCACTTCCTTTTGAAACCATCTTAGCCCCCGTCATTGCACTGGCTAGAAAAGGAGTAGTTGTAACAGAAAAACAAGCTAAGTCTATGGCATCTCAAAGAAATATTATCGCTAAAATTAGTGGTGAAAAAAGTCTTTTTGCCCAATCTTATAAAAAAGGTGACACTATAAAGTATACGGCGCTAGCAGAGACACTTACCGCCATAGCTAAAGGAGGAAAAGACGCCTTTTACAAAGGTGAAATTGCAACTAAAATTGCTCAATTTATACAAGAACGCGGCGGTTATATTACAGAAGAAGATCTAGCTAATTATGAGGCGGTTTGGAGGCAACCAATCATTTTTAAATACAAAGACCTCAAAATTATATCTATGAGCCCCCCAAGCAGTGGCGGTGTTACCATGAGCCAAATTTTTAAAATGATGGAGCCCTACCCTCTAGAAACCTATGGTCACAATAGTGAGAAAACCATTCAACTTTTTACAGAGGCAGCCAGAAGGGCTTATGCAGATAGAAACTACTTTTTAGGAGATCCAGACTACAGCCCTATTCCTTTAGATATTATTTTAAGCAACTCCTATTTAAAAAAAAGGATGAGTAATTTTTCTTTTGATAAAGCAACTCCTTCTTCTGAAGTTTCTCATGGCGACATTCAAATTATTGAAAGTGAGCAAACCACACACTACTCTATAATTGACCAACAAGGGAATGCAGTCTCAGTAACCACTACCTTAAATGGTGCTTTTGGTTCTAAATTGTACCAGGAAGAATTAGGTTTCTTTTTTAATAATGAAATGGACGATTTTTCTGCAAAGGCAGGAGTTTCTAATATGTTTGGACTAATTGGCGCAGAAGCCAATAGCATAGCACCAGGAAAAAGAATGCTCAGCAGCATGACTCCCACTATAGTAGAAAAAGAGGGACAGTTATGGATGGTAGTTGGAACACCCGGTGGTTCTACCATTATTACAGCAGTGGTACAAACCATTTTAAATGCATACGAATTTAAGCTGAGCATGCAAGAAGCTGTAAATGCACCTAGATTTCACCACCAATGGCTGCCAGATATACTTGTTTTTGAACCAAAAGCATTTAGTACATCTACCATTAAAGACCTTAAAAATAAAGGGTATTTAATTAGTGAAAAGTCAAATACCATAATTGGTAAGGTAGACGCTATAAGGGTATTAAAAGATGGCAGATTAGAGGCTGGTGCAGATCCTAGAGGCGATGATATCGCTGTTGGGTTTTAGCATTATCTAGGCCACCCCCTTGTTTCCAGCCAAACTAGCCATGTGTAATTGCTTTTTAAGATCTTCCATAGAAGCCTGTAACTGCCTAAGTAATCCGTTGTCTGCAGGCTCTTCTACCCCAAAACTAATTTTACTACTCACTTGCCAAATCTCCTGAATTTGGTCTGTACTAATTTCATAGGGATCATAGCTTTCATTAATAGAAATAAGGCTTAAGTAATTAGCTCCTGACTGTCTATAAATTTTTTTGACCATGACAGAATCATAAAGTACTACTACGTAAATTTTATTGTGGTTTACATGGTCTAAACTCTCCACAGCCCTTGCCAATACCCATTCGTTGGGTTTTAAGTTTGGAAGCATAGAATCTCCCTCTACTTGAAAGCCTCTATAAGTAGCATTTCTAAACTCAGGAATGGGTAAGTCAAAAGCGGGTAATTGTTTGTACCAGCTACTGTCACTAATGTTCTGAGGGTAGCCAGCTGCCGCTTTGGCGTTAACTAAAATCATATTATCATTTCCTGCAGCGTCTATGGTAACTACTTTAGGAATGGTATTGACCACTACATTTTTAATAAATTGAACCTGACTTTCGCCATAAATCCAAAGTGGATTTAGTTGGAATTGCTTTATTAATTCTACTACAACTTTGCCAGATAGTTTAGTTTTACCCCTCTCAATGTCTGCAGTAGTGTTGGGAATACCCAGACAAGCTGCAAAGGTTTTTTGTGTGTAACCCAATGATTTTCTAAGCGAAATAAATCTTTCAATATCCATAAATTCAATAATTACTTAACAAACATATTCATTTGTTGGAAATATTCCAAGCATTGTATAGGATATTTTCCTAAACAATAATTTAAAACGGCATAACAATAAATTAATTAGGTATTTTATATGAATAAATTGGGAGTGCTTAGACTGTAAAAATTTCAATCAATATTGTACCTTGCTACTTTGTTATTAACATGAATAAAGACCAAAATTATATTGAGGTAAAGGGTGCTAGGACTCATAATCTCAAAAACATAGATATAGATATTCCTAGAGAAAAATTAGTGGTAATTACAGGACTTTCAGGGAGTGGAAAATCTTCTTTAGCCTTTGACACCATTTACGCAGAGGGACAAAGAAGGTATATAGAAACCTTTTCAGCCTATGCCAGACAATTTTTAGGAGGCTTAGAAAGACCAGATGTAGACAAAATTGATGGACTTTCACCTGTCATAGCTATTGAACAAAGGACCACCTCAAAATCTCCCAGATCTACCGTAGGAACTATCACAGAACTCTATGATTTTTTAAGATTATTATACGCAAGGGCTTCAGATGCTTATTCTTATGAAACTGGTGAGCAAATGGTTCAGTATACAGATATTCAAATTCAAAGCCTTATACAGGAAGACTATCTAGACAAGAGAATCTCCATTTTAGCTCCTGTTATAAAATCTAGAAAGGGGCATTATAGAGAACTTTTTGAGCAGATAAGCAAACAAGGATTTGTAAAAGTAAGGGTAGACGGTGTTGTTTTAGACCTCATGCCTGGTATGAAGTTAGATAGGTATAAAGTACACGATATTGAAATTGTCATAGACCGCATAGCAGTAGATAGACAAGAAGGGACCACTAAGAGACTATCTGAAAGTATTTACACTGCAATGGACCACGGAAAAAACGTGCTCATGGTTTTAGAAGCAGGAGAGAAAAAGGCTCGCTACTTTTCCAGAGACCTCATGTGCCCCACTTCCGGTATTTCATATGCCTTACCAGAACCCAATACCTTTTCCTTTAATTCTCCCAAAGGGATGTGTCCTAGCTGTCAAGGGCTAGGAATTATGCATAAGGTAAATCTAGATAAAATCTTTCCAGATCGCAGTATTTCTATTCGCGCAGGAGGCATAGCACCGCTTGGCCCCTATAAGAGTTCATGGTCTTTTAAACAACTAGAACTCATAGCTCAAAGGCATGCTTTTGCCTTAGACACCCCCATTAAAGACATTCCACTAGAAGCTATAGATGTTATTGTTCACGGAGGTCAAGACAAATTTATCGTGAGCTCAAAAACTTTAGGTGTAGAGCGAACCTACCAAATAGACTATGAAGGGATAGCTACTTTTATCCAAACCCAATTTACACAAGCCAATACCACTTCTTTAAAAAGATGGGCTAAAGATTTTATGGATAAATTGGTCTGTGACCAATGTAATGGATCTAGACTTCTAGAAACCTCTTTGCATTTTAAAATTCAAAAGCAAAATATATCACAGCTGGCTCAGATGGATATTATTAGCCTCGCAGCATTTTTTGAGCAGTTGTCAAAATCTCTAAAAGGAGATCAAGCAATCATTGCAGAAGAAATCATTAAAGAAATTAAAACTAGGCTGCAATTCTTACTAGATGTAGGATTAGAATACTTAAGTTTAAACAGGCCATCTAAATCACTTTCTGGTGGAGAAGCACAGAGAATCAGACTGGCTACTCAAATAGGTTCACAGTTGGTGGGGGTATTGTATATCTTAGATGAGCCCAGTATTGGCCTACATCAGCGAGATAACGAGCGCCTTATAAACTCACTAGAATCGCTTAGAGACTTGGGAAATTCAGTACTGGTGGTAGAACATGATAAAGACATGATTTTAAGGGCCGACTACGTCATAGATATAGGACCAAAAGCAGGGAAAAATGGAGGTGAAATTCTTACACAAGGAACTCCAGAGCAGCTTTTAAAAGAGCAAACCCTCACGGCAGCATACTTAAATGAAACACTTAAAATTGCCCTTCCAAAACAAAGGAGAAAAGGCAACGGTAAAACATTAAAATTATCTGGTTGTACTGGAAATAATCTTAAAAACGTAAGTATAGAGCTCCCTCTTGGTACCATGATAGGAGTTTCTGGAGTGTCTGGGTCTGGAAAATCTACCCTTATAAATGAGACCCTCTACCCTATTTTAAACGCACATATTTTTAATGGAGTTAAAGTGCCCATGCCCTATAAAAAGATAGAGGGTTTGGAGCACATAGATAAGGTTATAGACATTAATCAACAGCCAATAGGAAGAACACCAAGGTCTAATCCCGCCACCTATACAGATGTTTTTAGTGAAATTAGAACTTTATTTACTAAGACTACAGAAGCTTCTATTAGAGGCTATAAACCGGGTCGTTTTAGCTTTAATGTGGCCGGTGGCCGATGCGAAACCTGTCAAGGAGGAGGTCTTAGAGTTATTGAAATGAACTTTTTACCAGACGTTTACGTTCCCTGTGAAACCTGTAATGGAAAACGCTTTAATAGAGAGACTTTAGAAATTCGCTACAAAGGGAAATCTGTTTCAGATGTCTTAGAAATGACCATCGATGAATCTGTAGCCTTTTTTGAAGCCATTCCAAAAATTTATCGAAAACTAAAAACCATTCAAGACGTGGGGCTTGGTTATATTTCTTTAGGACAACAGTCTACCACTCTTTCTGGCGGAGAGGCACAACGGATAAAGCTGGCAGCAGAGCTTTCAAAAAGAGATACAGGGAATACCTTATATATTTTAGACGAGCCCACTACTGGGCTTCACTTTGAAGATATTAGAGTCTTATTAGATGTACTGCAAAAATTAGTAGATAAAGGCAACACCGTATTGGTTATAGAGCATAACTTAGATGTGATAAAAGTAGTAGATCACCTAATAGATATAGGTTATGAAGGAGGAGCAAGAGGCGGTGAAATAGTAGCGGTAGGAACTCCAGAAATGGTTGCAAAAGATAAGAAAAGCCACACAGCACGCTTCCTTAAAAAAGAATTAGGTTTGTTATAGATATATTTTTAAATAGTCTTGATATGAGAAAAGAAAAACACCACAAAGGTTGGAATGAGATAAAAACGAATGATTCATGGGCTTTATTTAAGATCATGGGAGAGTTTGTGAATGGATATGAAAAAATGAGCATGATTGGTCCCTGTGTGTCTATTTTTGGATCAGCTAGAACCAAACCCACAGACCCCTATTACAAATTAGCTACCGAAGTAGCCAGACGCATAGCAAAAGAAGGCTATGGTGTCATTACAGGTGGTGGTCCTGGAATAATGGAAGCAGGAAATTACGGGGCACATTTAGAAAAAGGAACCTCAGTGGGCTTGAATATTGAGCTGCCTTTTGAGCAGTATGACAATCCGTATATTGATTATGACAAAAACCTTCAATTTGACTATTTCTTTGTTAGGAAAGTCATGTTTGTAAAATATTCACAAGGTTTTGTGGTCATGCCAGGTGGTTTTGGAACACTAGATGAACTTTTTGAGGCTATTACCCTTATTCAGACTAATAAAATAGAGAAATTTCCTATTATTTTAGTGGGTACTGCCTTTTGGAAAGGCCTTATAGATTGGGTAAAAGATACCTTGTTATCAGAAGGGAATATATCAGTAAAAGACCTAGGCCTTTTACAAATGGCAGACACTCCAGAAGAAGTAGTAAACCATATCAATGATTTTTACAAAGGCAAGACTTTAAGTCCAAACTTCTAAATGAATATTTTAACAGCATTTAAATAAATGAAAATTAACTATATCCTATTAACTATAACGTGCATGGCCAACTTTGTGTTAAGCGCACAACACGTTAATAGGTTAAATGCTACTTTAAATTCAGAAACAAATGAAATAAAAATTCAACAAGAATTTCTGTATTTGAATCAAAGCAAAGATACACTGGCAGTACTTTACTTTAATGATTGGGCAAATGCCTATGCCAACAAAGACACTCCCTTGGCTAAAAGATTTGCAGATGATTTTAAAAAAAATCTTCATCTAGCTTCTGAAGAACAAAGAGGCGGCACTTACATTATAGGAGCTGTAGATCAGAATTATTTTTCTTTACCTTGGTGGAGAACACCTACAAAAGACATTATTGGGATCTCTTTAAATAAGCCTCTAGCCCCTGGAAAAGCTGACAAAATTACTTTTACTTATATTGTAAAATTACCTCCCAATAAATATACTTCATATGGTTTTGACCCACAAGGAGGTTATTTTTTAAAAGATTGGTATCTCACTCCAGCAGTGTATAAAGAAAGTAATTGGTTGTTGTATGCAAATAAAGATTTACAAGACTTATATACAGACATAGCCAATACCACTATTAAAATTAGCTATCCTAAAGATTTGGAGTTAAACTCTAACTATAAAGAGGTCTTAGAAAACACCATAGGTAAAAACAGATGGGCTACTTTAACCGGATCTGGGAAAAAAAGCGCAGAATTTTATTTAAACACTACCCATGACTTTGTGAGGTATGAATTAAAAAACACTCTATTGGTCACAGATATCAGAGAACCTAGTATGGACAAGGGTGGAGAAAAGGTGTTAATAGAGAAAGTTTTTAATTTTATAAGATCCAAAATTGGCGATATTCCTTTGGAACAGCTTTTAGTCACCAAGATGAATTATGATAGAAACCCTTTATACGGCCTCAATAAATTGCCAGATTTCATTAACCCTTATGACGCCTCTTTTAAATTAGAACTCAGCATATTAAAAACTAGTTTATACGCTATCTTCAAAGAGAGTTTTTTTATTAATCCTAGAAAAGAACAATGGGTAATAGACGCGCTGGTAAACTACAATATGATAAAATATGTAGAGACCTATTATCCAGATCAAAAGCTTCTGGGTAAACTAGCTTCTTACTGGGGAATTAAAGGACTTCACTTAGCAGAATTAGATTTTAATGATCAATATGCATTACTCTATAATTTAACAGCAAGGAGGAATTTAGACCAACCGCTCACCACGTCTAATGACTCTCTCATAAAATTTAATCAGCAAATTGCAAATAAATATAAAGCTGGTTTAGGCTTGGCTTATTTGGAGAATTATTTAGGTGAAGACGTATTAGAAAGATGTATTAAAAACTTTTATCAATTCAATAAAAATACTACGATTAGTACACTAGCTTTTAAAGAAGAGCTAGAAAAGTATACGGACAAAAATGTTGACTGGTTTTTTGACACTTACATAGCTACTAAAAATAAAATAGACTTTAAAATAACAAAGGCTACAAAAGGAAAAGATTCTATTCTTGTCACTATTAAAAATAAGCAGCAAACTAAGGTGCCTATTTCATTATTTGGTCTTAAAAAAGACTCTGTAGTTTCTAAATATTGGTTTACTGGAATAGATAGTACTAGTCAGTTTAATATTCCAAATAATATGGAAGATAAATTAGTGCTCAATTATAACCAAAAAATACCAGAATTTAATCAGAGAGATAATTGGAAATCTTTAAATGGTTTGTTTTCAAGCAATAGGAAATTAAAATTTCAATTTTTTAAAGATCTTGAAGACCCTAACTACAACCAAGTATTTTATGTGCCTATTGTCAATTTCAATATTTATGACGGTTTAACTCCAGGAATTAGACTCTACAATAAAACAGTGCTAGAAAGGCCTTTTAATTATGACTTTTCTCCTTCATATGGTCTAAAAGGAAAGAAAATGGTAGGATATGGCAGACTTAATTACAGAAAGTATTACAATGAAAACAGCCTATATGTGACTAATTTCAGTGTGGGAGCCTCTAGTTATCAATACACAGAAAACGCTCGTTATACAACCATTACTCCCTCATTTTCTATGGGGTGGAGACCTGAAGATTTAAGGTCTAATAAAAAGGATTACCTTAATATAAGGTATATAAAGGTTCACAGAGATCCCAACCCTGCAGATGAAATGCCTATAGAAAATCAGAATCCCAATTATGGAGTTCTCAATATGAGGTACGGCTCTAACGACAATGGTATTTTAAATTATTTTTCATGGAATTTAGATGGTCAACAAGCACAAGATTTCACTAAACTTTCTTTTGAAATTGAATACAGGAGGCTTTTTGAAAACAACAGGCAATTTAATATTCGTTTTTTTGCAGGTAGCTTCCTCAGAAATGAAACCAAAGGAGACTTTTTTAGTTTTGCCTTAGACAGGCCCACAGATTACCTATTTGATTACGGTTTTTTAGGCCGTTCAGAAGACTCGGGACTTTACTCTCAGCAAATAATTATAGCAGAAGGAGGATTTAAATCTAAGCTAGACAGGCCTTTTGCCAATCAATGGATGGCTACTACCAATGCAAGTGTAAATATATATAGATGGGTAGAATTTTATACAGATTTTGGCTTTGTGAAAAATAAAGGCTTTAAAGAAAGAATGGTTTATGACTCTGGAATAAGACTAAACTTAGTTACAGATTATTTTGAGTTATACTTTCCTCTTTACTCTAATAATGGTTGGGAAAGTGGCCAAGATAATTATGCAGAGAAAATACGTTTTGTAGTAACTTTAAGTCCTAAAACGCTTTTTGGCTTATTTAACAGAAAATGGTTCTAGTTTCTGCATATTTATTAAAAAAAAACACATTAATTGAGAATATTACACATATAGCACGAAAATACTTCCATTATTTGTATAATAAATAATTTAACATCCTAAACCACCTATATTTTAGTTCCTTTTTCTATATTTTTGTCAAGTATTTTATACAACTAAATATTTCTAAGCCCCTTTTTTGCATGGAGTTATCTAATAAGACCAAAGAGAAAATTACTTTTGACGATTTTAAACAACAAATCATAGAAGACTACAAGATTGCTGTTACTAGTAGAGAATGTAGTTTGTTGGGTAGACGTGAAGTGCTCACTGGAAAGGCTAAATTTGGAATTTTTGGAGATGGCAAAGAACTTCCGCAGATTGCCATGGCTAAGGCCTTTAAAAAGGGAGATTTTAGGAGTGGTTATTACAGAGACCAAACCTTTATGATGGCTATTGGAGTACTAGAACCAAAACATTTTTTTCACGGGTTATACGCCACAACAGATATTAAAAAAGAACCCATGAGTGCTGGAAGGCAAATGGGAGGTCATTTTGTAACCCACAGTTTAAATGAAGATGGAAGTTGGAAAGACCTTACTGCACAAAAAAATAGTAGCGCAGACATTTCTCCAACAGCAGCCCAAATGCCTAGACTACTAGGTTTGGCTCAAGCGTCTAAAGTGTATAGGAATCAAAAAAACATACAGGCAGATTTATTTTCAAACCAAGGCAATGAAGTAGCTTGGGGGACCATAGGAAATGCTAGCACTAGTGAAGGAATCTTTTTTGAAACTATTAATGCTGGAGGAGTATTGCAAGTGCCTATGGTGGTGAGCATTTGGGATGACGAATACGGTATATCTGTCCATGCCAAGCACCAAACTACTAAAGAAAATATAAGTGAAATTTTAAAAGGATTTCAAAAAGAAGAAGACACCAATGGTTATGAAATTTTTAAAGTAGCTGGCTGGGATTACACCAACTTAATTAAGACATATAAAAGAGCAGCTGAAATTGCTAGAGAAAAACACATTCCTGTTATTATTCACGTGAATGAACTCACCCAACCTCAAGGGCATTCTACCTCTGGATCTCATGAGAGATATAAATCTGATGAAAGATTGTTATGGGAAAAGGAACAGGACTGCAATGTGAAGTTTAAAGAGTGGATTCTAGAAAATAATTTTGCAGATTTAGAGGCACTTACTATTATTGAAAAAGAAATTAAAAAAGAGGTGAGAAATGCAAAAAAAGAGGCATGGGCAGAGTTCTTAGCACCTCATGCAGTATATAAAAAAGAACTTGTGCAAATACTAAAAACAGTTCTTATAGTTACTCAAAATAAAGCAGCCATTACAGCTGTTTTAAATGATTTAATAGCCATAGAAGAGCCTATAAAAAAAGATTTGGCTTCTAAGGCACGCTTAGCTTTGAGAGGTTTAATTGGCGAACCACTAATTAATAAGGTATTGCTAAAAAATTGGTTAGACGCATTTATTTCAGAAATGCAACCCAAATACAGTGCTCATTTGTACAGTGAAAATTTAACAAATGCTACCCTAGTTAAAGGTGTAGCTCCCCAGTACACGCAAGAAGCTCCTTTGGTAGACGGCAGGCTTATTATAAGAGATAATTTTGATGCCCTTTTAAATAAATATCCTGAATTTTTAATTTTTGGAGAAGATAGCGGTACTATTGGAGATGTAAATCAAGGTTTAGAGGGATTACAGAAAAAATATGGAGAGCAGAGAGTAGCAGATACAGGAATTAGAGAAACCACCATTGTAGGCCAGGGAATAGGAATGGCTCTAAGAGGCTTAAGACCTATTGCTGAAATTCAATACCTAGATTATATGCTTTACGCCCTTCAAACCCTTTCAGATGATTTAGCTTCATTGAGGTACAGGACATTAGGAAAACAAAAAGCACCCCTAATTATTAGGACAAGAGGACACCGTTTAGAAGGAATATGGCACTCTGGTTCTCAAATGGGAGGACTTATTCATTTTTTACGAGGAATGTATATATTAACCCCAAGGAATATGACAGTTGCTGCTGGTTTTTACAATACCCTAATGAAGAGTGATGAACCTGCTTTGGTCATAGAAAGTTTAAATGGTTATAGACTAAAAGAGCCAATGCCTTCTAATCTGTCAGAAATATGTACCCCAATAGGTATTGTAGAAATCATTAAAAAAGGAACAGATATCACAGTAGTTTCTTATGGTTCTACCCTAAGAATTGTAGAGCAGGTTGCTCAAACGCTGCTCAACTATGATATAGACGTAGAGCTTATAGACGCACAGTCCCTGCTTCCATTTGATATTAGTGGTGAGACCTTAAAAAGTATACAAAAGACCAATAGACTTATGGTCATAGATGAAGATGTACCTGGTGGCTGTTCAGCTTACATAGTCCAAGAAATTATTGATAAGCAAGGTGGGTTTAAATATTTAGACAGTACGCCAAAAACCATCACTGCCAAAGCCCATAGACCCGCATATGCCAGTGATGGAGATTATTTTTCTAAGCCTAACGCAGAAGATATTTTTGAGGCTATCTATAGTGTTATGCACGAATCTAACCCAAGCGCATATCCAGCCTTTTAGTTATAAAATCTTAATCAATAATTCTTTTAAGAGATTTTCTTGGTCTGATGGAGCTCCAACTCCTTTGTTTTTAAGATCTAGTTCTTTAAGAATAAACAATATCTGACTCACCCTTTTCATAGGATAAATTTTTGCTGCGTGTTTTATTTCAGAAATAAAAAAAGGAGATATTCCTAGAGTAGCAGACACCTGGTTGGGATTGTGGTCTGTGAGCCCGTGGTACTGCATGATTTGAGTAAAAAAACTATGCATTATTGACACCGTCATTAAAAAAGGATTGTCTTTAGGATTTTGTGTAAAATACTGAATAATTCTATAAGCCTTTTGAATATTTCTTTCTCCAATGGCTTTTTTAAGTTCAAAGTTATTGTAGTCTTTACTAATTCCAATATACTGCTCAATATGCTCTGGAGTAATCTCAGTTCCTTTTGGAACCACTATAGCTAGTTTTCCTACTTCTTTAGCTATTTTACTGAGGTCAGCCCCTAGAAACTCAAATAGTAAATGTGCTGCATGAGGAGTTACTTGGAATCCTTGCTGCTTCATATGATCAGTAATCCATGCAGGTATTTTATTGTCATACAATTTATTACTCTCTAATAAAACACCGTTTTTCTTAAAGGCCTTATACACTGCTTTTCTTTTGTCAAGCTTGTTGTACTTGTAACAAAGCACTAAAACAGTAGAGCTTAGAGGGTTGTTTGCATAGTCATAGAGTTGGTCTATTTGCCTTGATAGGTGTTGTGCCTCTTTCACTATAATTAATTGTCTTTCAGACATCATAGGGTAGCGTTTGGCCTGAGAAACTATCTCATCTATTTGTGTGTCTTTGCCGTATACAATTAATTGATTAAAAGCTTTAGATTCTTCGGGAAGTACCCGCTCCTGCATGAGGTCAGACAGCGCGTCTATATAATAAGGCTCTTCACCAAAAAATAGATACAACGGCTTAAAAAGTCCCTTATTTATGTCACTTGCTATTAACTTTGCTTCCTCCATTCAAAATATTTCATCAAATTTACATCATGCAATCTCTACAGTTTCCAAACTATCCGTTTCGCTTCAAAAATAGCGAAAATAAGCCCTATATATTTGATATCATAAGGAAAAAGTTTGTAGCTGTTCTTCCAGAGGAGTGGGTAAGACAGCATGTAGTTTGGTATTTAATAGGAGAAAAAAAATATCCAAAAAGTCTAATCAATGTAGAAAAACAGTTGCTAGTAAACGGGCTTTTAAAAAGATATGATGTGGTGGTGTATCAAAAAGACGGAAGCGTATTGCTATTGGTAGAGTGTAAATCACCAGAGGTGAAAATTAGTCAAGAGACTTTTAATCAAATAGCTAGATACAATAAAAGCCTAGATGCAACTTATTTAATGATCACTAACGGGCTTGATCATTATTATTGTACTCAAAGTTTCAAAGAGGAAAAATATACATTTTTAAAAAATATTCCTGATTATATCCCTTAATTTGCAGCTTAAATTATTGTATTGAAAAAAATTGCTATAGTTGTATTAAATTGGAACGGAGCCACCTTATTAGAGCGGTTCTTGCCCTCTGTGATAGAAAACAGTACCTCCGATGCCCAGGTATATGTTGCAGACAACGGATCTACAGACAGCTCAGTAAGCTTTTTAAAAAACACATTCCCAGAGGTGAAAATCATTACCTTAAAAGAAAACTACGGTTTTGCAGGTGGTTACAACAAAGCCTTAAAGCAAGTACATGAACCTCTACTGTGCCTTTTAAACTCTGACGTTGCTCCAGCTAAGCACTGGCTTACTCCTATTTTTAAAGCCTTTGAATTAGATAAAAACTTGGCCATTGCTCAACCAAAAATATTAGATGAACTAAACAAGGCCTCTTTTGAATACGCGGGTGCTGCAGGCGGATATCTAGACGCTTTTGGTTATCCCTTTTGCAGGGGTCGAATTTTCCAATCTATTGAGTTAGATGAAGGACAATTCAATGATGAAAAAGAAATATTTTGGGCTACAGGCGCCTGTATGTTTATTAGAAATGAAATATTTCAAAATTTAGAAGGCTTTGATGAAGATTACTTTGCACACCAAGAAGAAGTAGACCTCTGTTGGAGGGCAAAAAATAAGGACTATAAAATTTTGTATATTGGAAAATCAGAAGTGTTCCATTTAGGAGGATCTACCCTAAGTAATATGAACCCCACGAAGACTTTCTTAAACTTTAGAAATTCTTTATTTTCATTGCTTAAAAATCTCCCATTAAAAAAATCTATACTGCTAATTACTGGAAGACTTATTTTAGATGGTGTTGCTGGACTGCGTTTTATCTTTCAAGGAAAACCTATGCATTGTTTAGCTATTATTCACGCTCATTTTAGTTTTTACAAACTTGCAAAAAATATATATAAAAAAAACATCAGCTCTCCAAAGCCCTTTAAATACTACCTTATCACCTCTGTTGTATGGTCTCATTATATGCGAGGAATAAAATATTTTTCTCAATTAGTAAAAAATTAACTAAATTTCAAGTAAATACCTGATTGAAAACAGATAAATTTGACTTACTAATTATTAAAATACTATGAAAAAAATCATTTTTGGCTGTTTAGCAGCTACTCTATTACTTTCTTCTTGCGTGTCTCAAAAAAAATATTCAGACTTAGAAGCCATGCAAAAAGAAACTCAGGACCTTTTAAATTCTGCAACTGTTAAATTGAACTCCTGTTTGGAAGATACTGCACGTTTACAATTACTACAAGAGCAAAATGCTTATTTAAAGGCCAACAATCAAGAATTAATTAACAACCTAGGTAACTTAACTACTTTAACATCTAAAGGTGCAGACAACTTAGAGCGTTCATTAGAAAGCTTAAAAGAAAAAGATTTAACTATCCGTAAGTTAAACAATGCTGTTACAAGAAGAGACTCAGTGAACCTTGCTTTAGTTCAAAGCTTAAAAGGAGTATTGGGTAATTTAGATGACGAAGACATTGAAATTAGTGTAGAAAAAGGAGTGGTATTCGTATCAATTTCAGATAAACTATTATTCAATTCTGGAAGTTACAATGTGACTGCAAAAGCTAAAGTTGTTTTAGGTAAAGTAGCTAAGGTAGTTAATAACAAGCCTGACTTTGAATTTATGGTAGAAGGTCACACAGATGACAGAAGCTATGCAAAAGGAGACTTGTTAGACAACTGGGATTTAAGTGTTAAGAGAGCTACTTCAGTTGTGCGTATTCTTGAAAGAGAATTTGGAGTTGATCCAAAGCGTATGACAGCGGCAGGAAGATCTCAGTACTTACCAGTATCTTCTGAGTTATCTAAAAACAGAAGGACTAGAATTGTAGTACTTCCTAAAATTGATCAGTTTTACACTATGATTGAAGAAGGTTTAAAAGACGCCGCTATTAACTAATTAGCTGTATCTCAAAAAAAAAAGCGTCCTAATGGGACGCTTTTTTTATGGAGTAAAAATAAAAATTACAAAATATCTAAGGAACCTTTGCCCTCTCTAATGACTTCTGGTTCATAGCCAGAGAGGTCTATAATGGTAGAAGGAACGTTGTCTCCATAACCACCATCTATAACAATAGCCACATCATTTTGCCACTTTTCAAAAATAAGTTCAGGATCTGTGGTGTACTCTATCACTTGGTCTGGATCATAGATAGAGGTAGACACTATGGGGTTTCCAAGTAGGCGGACCAACTGTTGAGGAATAGAATGATCTGGTACCCTAATTCCCACAGTTTTTTTCTTTTTAAAAACCTTTGGTAAATTATTATTACCAGGCAGAATAAAAGTATAAGGGCCTGGCAGAGCTCGCTTGAGAATTTTAAAGGTTGATGAATCTATGTGGGTCACATAATCTGAAAGATTACTCAAATCTGCACATATAAAAGACCATTGCGCCTTTTCTAGTTTTACTCCTTTAATTTTAGCTAATTTTTCTAGGGCTTTGTTATTGGTAATATCACACCCTATTCCATATACAGTATCTGTTGGATAAATAATAAGCCCGCCATCTCTTAGAGCAGCTACCACTTTTTCAAGTGCTTTTTCTTGAGGATTTTCTGGATATATTTTAATGAACTGCCCCATATTATTAGATCACTTCTAACTTAGCAAATCTGAGAATGAGCTTCTTTACCCCCCCTATTTCAAAGTCTATACTAGCTTTTTTATCTGCACCTACACCTTCTAAAGAAAGCACCTTACCACTCCCAAAGCGATTGTGTTTTACAAGGGTGCCCTGTGAAATTTCAATAATATTTTCACCATTTCCAATTGGATCTGCCAAATCTGGTCTTATTTTTCTGAGTTTTCTAAGCTGATTTTCCTTAGGCCTAAAAGAAGTAGGAGGAATACTTGAGGTTGGTTTTTGCTGTCTGAGTTTGCTCTTATCTACATCACCGAAAATGTCAGCATCTATGAGAGGCTTATACCTATAAGTGTCTAGGGGTACCTGCATGTCTAGATAACACTCTTCAATTTCTTCAATAAACCTAGAAGGCTCTGAATCTACTAATTTACCCCATCTGTACCTCGTTTGAGCATAAGTGAGGTAGGCCTTTTTCTCTGCTCTAGTAAGGGCTACATAAAACAAACGGCGCTCTTCTTCTAAGTCTGAGCGGGTATTCATACTCATGGCAGAAGGAAAAAGATCTTCTTCCATTCCTACAACATACACATAAGGAAATTCAAGTCCCTTGGCCATGTGAATGGTCATGAGGGCTACCCTATCATCATCACCTACATCTTTATCTAAGTCTGTTGCCAGTGAAACGTCTTCTAAAAATTCAGAAATACTTCCAGTAGCATCGGCCAGCTCTTGCTGGCCCTCTACAAAGTCTTTAATTCCATTGAGCAGCTCCTCTATATTTTCCATTTTGGCAATCCCTTCTGGAGTACCATCTTTTTTAAACTCTAACAAAAGCCCAGATTTCTTAGCCACATGCTCTGAGAGTTCAAAGGCATTGGCTGTTTTATTCATGACTTGATAGCTCTTAATCATGATTACAAAATCTTCTAATTTTCTCTTTGTACCCGCGTTTATATTAAGTGGCACCTTGTCTAGGTTTTCCATCACCTCAAAAATAGAGCGGTTGTAATGGTTGGCAGCTACCACCAATTTGTCAATGGTGCTCTGGCCTATACCTCTTGCTGGGTAATTGATTACTCTCTTAAGTGCTTCTTCGTCTTTTGGATTAATGACCAATCGCAAATAAGCCAAAACATCTTTAATCTCCTTGCGTTGGTAAAAAGATAAGCCCCCAAAAATTCTGTACGGAATATCTCTTTTCCTTAAAGCGTCTTCCATGGCCCTAGACTGAGAATTAGTTCTGTAGAGAATTGCAAAAGCAGAATTTTGGAGCTGATGCTGCATTTTAGATTCTAAAATACTCCCTGCTACATAACGGCCTTCTTCTGCGTCTGTAGGAGATCTGTGAACGGTAATGAGCTCTCCAGAATCATTGTCTGTCCAAACTTCCTTATCTAATTGGTTGGTGTTGTTAGCAATAATACTATTGGCTGCCTTTACAATAGTGTCTGTAGAGCGGTAGTTTTGCTCTAATCTGTACTGCGCCACCTGATCATAATCTCTCTGAAAATTGAGGATATTGTCAATATTAGCGCCTCTAAAGGAGTATATACTCTGTGCGTCATCGCCCACAACACAAATATTCTGATAGCGGTCTGAAAGTGCTTTTACAATTAAATATTGAGAGTGATTGGTGTCTTGGTACTCATCTACTAAAATATACCTAAAGCGGTTCTGATACTTCATAAGTACCTCTGGAAAACGCGTGAGTAACTCATTGGTTCTAAGGAGTAAATCATCAAAATCCATAGCACCTGCCTTAAAACAACGCGCAACATATTCCTTGTAAATGGTTCCTGTTTGTGGGCGTTTAGCCATGGCATCAGCCTCCATAAGGTCTGGATTGTTTTGGTAGGCCTTCACTGTAATGAGGCTATTTTTATAAGAAGAAATCCTATTTTGAACCTGCTTGTACTTATAAATATCCTTATCTAAGCCCATCTCTTTAATAATGGCTGCTATTAGCCGCTGAGAATCCTGGGTGTCATAGATGGTAAAATTACTTGGAAAGCCCAATTTGTCACCATCAAACCTAAGCAGTTTAGCAAAAACCGAGTGAAAGGTTCCCATCCATAAGTTTTTAGCCTCTGCCCCACCCACAATGTTAGAAATCCTGTGTTTCATTTCTCTTGCAGCCTTGTTCGTAAAAGTAAGTGCTAGAATATTAAAGGAATCCACTCCTTGGTCCATGAGGTGTGCAATTCTATAGGTAAGCACCCTAGTTTTTCCAGAGCCTGCTCCAGCAATGACCATTAAGGGGCCGTCTTTATGTAAAACAGGGGCTTTTTGAGCCTCATTTAGAGAATCTATATAGTTTTTCAAAGTCTAATTTTAATGTCCTAAAAATAACCATTATAAGCCGCATCTTTAAAAAGCAGGCTCATTAATTATGAACAAATCTAAATGAGAGCAGCTAGTGACATTAATAATTACTTATATTTATCCTTATTAATTTTTACCACCACAAATAAACCAAAATGAAAAAAACCTTATTTGCCCTTTGCTTTGTCGCTGGATTTTTTGCTCAAGCCCAAATGCATATAACAATGAATGAATATGAATCTATTGAAAATCAAGTCATTAAGTGGCGTCATGATTTTCACCAAAACCCTGAACTCTCTAATAGAGAGTTTAAAACAGCTGCAAAAATCGCAGCCCATCTTAAAAGTTTAGGAATAGAAGTAACAACAGAAGTTGCTAAAACCGGAGTCATTGGAATACTCAAAGGAGACTTACCAGGTAAAGTGGTTGCGCTACGCGCAGATATTGATGCCCTTCCAGTAACTGAGCGCAATGACCTATCCTTTAAATCTACTGTAAAAGGAGATTTCATGGGAGAGGAAGTAGGCGTTATGCACGCCTGCGGTCATGACACCCATACGGCCATACTTATGGGGGTTGCTACTGTATTAAGTAAAAACAAAGACAAGATTAAAGGGACTATTAAATTCATTTTTCAACCAGCAGAAGAAGGAGCGCCTCCGGGAGAAGAAGGCGGCGCCTCTCTTATGGTTAAAGAAGGAGTTTTAGAAAACCCAAAGGTTGATGCTATTTTTGGATTGCATATAAACTCTGTTTTACCAGTTGGAACTATAGGCTATAAACCTCTAGGCGCTATGGCTGCTTCTGACAGGTTTGTTATTAAAGTGCATGGAAAACAAACGCATGGTTCAGAGCCTTGGGGTGGTGTAGATCCCATTCTCATCAGTGCAAAAATCATTGATGGGCTGCAGACTATTATCAGTAGAGAGACAGAACTCACCAATGAAGCAGCGGTTATAACTGTAGGTAAAATCACTGCTGGAATTCGTTTTAATATTATACCAGAAAGCGCAGAAATGGTGGGAACCATTAGAACCTTAGATTACAAAATGAGAGATCATATTGGCAAGAGAATGACTGAAATGGTAGCAGATATTGCCAAAGCCTATGGCGGTAGTGCCACCATAGAAATTGTAAATGGTGCTGCTATTACATTTAACGACGCAGCTTTGGTAGCAGAAATGTTGCCAACACTTCTAAAGACAGCAGGCACGCAACAAGTAAAGCTAATGAAAGCCATTACAGGGGCAGAAGATTTCTCCTTTTTTCAAGAAAAGGTGCCTGGATTTTATTTTTTTTTAGGGGGTAATACACCAGGCAATACAGAAGCTTTTCCTCACCACACACCAGACTTTAAAATAGACGATACCGGTATGATTTTAGGAGTAAAAACCCTTTCAGAAATGGCTTTAGATTATTTGAGTCATTAATCTACAGTCCCAACAATACACTTAAAAGCAGCTTCTTTTGAAGCTGCTTTTTTTTAAATGAATGAAGCAAAAATATGATTTTATCTAACGATAAAGCAATAGCATTTTTGGAGGGAGAATTTTCTTAGAAACTATTTAAAAACTTTCTTTTTTCTGAGGCAATGGAGATGACAAAGAGTTAAATTTTTCATGGGCGTAGTCAAAGCCTTCTTGCCACCATTGGGTCATTCTAACTTTATTAAATATTAAAGAGTTCTCAGTAAGTGTTGTGGGCGTATAATACAAGTTGAGCTGCACATCATTGTGTTTAGCGGCTAAAATGCCCTCAGAAATATCGTGGTATTCTATTTGGTCTAATACAAAACCAAAAATACTTATCATCAGAGAAAATGGATTTTTACCAAGTACTTTATTGTGCTCCATATTTTCAGATTCTAGTATAATCACGTCTACTTCCTTAGCACCCCTTCTAATGGCTTCTCTAATAGGCACTACTGAGCCCAAACCACCATCTCCGTATTCATAGCCATCTTTAGTGACAAGAGACATAAAAGGGATATAATTACAGGACATCCAAATCCAATCTAAAAATGATTCATAGTCATAATCATGTAGAGATTTGTATTCAACCCTGTTCTTAGATAAGTTTGAGACTGACACCACCACCTCTTTACTGGTTTTTATAAGCATTTCAAAAGAAGCCCTACTAAAGTTTTTAGCAATGGTTTTTCTTAAATTTTTACTTTCTCCAAAAGTTCTTTTACTTCTTATAAATTGGAAAAGTGTGGTGATATAATTAATAGTTACGTACTCTCTATTTCCTTTTTTACGAACCACAAAAGGGTTTACATTAAAAATACTGCGTTGGCTTACATTGGTGTAAGCGTGGTGTAATTTTTCGATATTATTTAAGGCCAATTGTGGAATGAGTAAGCTTCCCGTAGAGGTTCCCACAAAAATATCATATTCTTTTCCTTGTTTGCGCATGAGGTATTCAGCAACTCCGCCCGCAAAGGCTCCTTTGCTACCCCCACCAGAAATGACTAATGCTTTTTTCATGAATAGATTTAACCTAAAAAGTGAATTATAAATGTAATGAAATAGGCTGTTAATATAGCTTGTTAAAAGAAGAATCTCTTGCAAAAACGCGCCTTTAAAACTACATTTATGGCATGAATGCGCAGTTCCTACAAACCCCGTTGGCATATTTAAAAGGCATTGGACCTATGAGGGCCAAGCTCCTAGCTGCCCAGTTAGGACTAAAGACTTACCAAGACCTGCTTCATTTTTTTCCAAACCGCTATGTAGACCGCAGCCGTTTTTACCGTATCGATGAGCTACAAGATACAGAAGCAGAGGTTCAAATTATTGGAAAAATTACACACATAAATAGTATCGCACAGCAAAAAGGAAGCCGCTTAGTAGCCACTTTTGTAGACGAGAATGGATCAATGGAACTGGTCTGGTTTAGAGGGGCCAAATGGATTCAAGAAAATATAAAAACACATACCCCCTATGTAGTGTTTGGAAAAATTAACACCTACCAAGGACGCTTTTCAATGCCACATCCAGAAATGGAATTACTTGTTAACTATGAGGCTGGAACCCAAGCAGGTTTACAGGCCATTTACCCCAGCACAGAAGTGCTTTCTAAGGCTAGTATAGGTAATAGGATAATTATTAGGGCCACGCAGCAGTTGTTTCTTGAATGTGGTAGTGGGTTTCAAGAAACACTTTCAGAGTCTATTTTAAATGATTTAAAATTATTAGGACGTTCCACTGCATTGTTTCACATTCACTTTCCAAAAGATACTGCCATGCTTTTAAGAGCTTCGGGAAGGCTTAAATTTGAAGAACTATTTTTCATTCAACTGCAGCTCATCAGAAAAAATCTAATTAGAAAGCAGAAAATTAAAGGGCTTCCTTTTTCAGATGTAGGAGCACATTTTAATGATTTTTATCACAACCACTTACCCTTCTCACTAACCAATGCTCAAAAAAGAGTAATTAAAGAAATTAGAGCAGATGTGGGGAGCAACGCACAGATGAATAGGCTCTTACAAGGAGATGTAGGTTCTGGTAAAACCATAGTAGCTGTTATGGCAATATTATTTGCTATAGACAACGGATATCAAGCCTGCCTTATGGCACCGACAGAAATTCTAGCTAACCAACACTTCAAAGGGGTGTCTGAGCTTTTAAAACCCATGGGTATTGAGGTGGCTTTACTCACTGGGAGTGTTAAGAAATCTACTAGAAAGCCCATCTTTGAACAGCTTGCAAATGGAGCCATAAAGGTTCTTATTGGCACACATGCCCTTTTAGAAGACCCTGTGGTGTACAAAAACCTAGGTCTTGCTATTATAGATGAGCAGCACCGTTTTGGGGTAGCGCAGCGGGCCAAATTATGGCATAAAAATCTTATACCTCCTCATATTTTAGTAATGACAGCAACTCCTATTCCTAGAACACTAGCTATGAGTGTTTATGGAGATCTTGATCTATCAGTCATAGATGAGTTACCCCCCGGCAGAAAATCTATCAAAACATTATGGCGCTCAGATCAGAACAGGTTACAAGTGTTTGGTTTTATGAAGGAGGAAATTAAGAAAGGTAGGCAGATTTATGTTGTGTACCCACTTATTAATGAATCTGAGGTATTAGATTACAAAGATCTTATGGATGGTTACGAAAGTATTACAAGAGAATTCCCGCTTCCAAACTATCAGATATCTATAGTGCACGGACAAATGAAGGCAGACGCAAAAGCTTTTGAAATGGAGCGTTTTGTCAAAGGAGAAACGCAAATTATGGTAGCCACAACGGTCATAGAAGTGGGTGTAAATGTACCCAATGCCTCTGTAATGGTTATAGAGAGCGCAGAAAGATTTGGGCTTTCTCAATTACACCAACTAAGAGGACGTGTTGGAAGAGGTGCAGATCAAAGTTACTGTATATTACTCTCTGGAAATAAAGTATCTAGAGAAGGTAAAACTAGATTACAAACCATGGTTGCTACTTCAGATGGTTTTGAAATAGCAGAGGTAGATTTAAAATTGAGAGGCCCCGGAGACCTAATGGGCACACAACAGAGTGGTGTATTACAAATGAAAATAGCTGACCTTATTAAAGACTCAGACCTCCTCAAGAAAGCTAGAGAAATAGCCTTAGACCTAATAAAATTAGACCCTGCATTAAGCCAGCCAAAAAACAAAGTAATTTTAGAGGCTTATAAAGCTTTAGTTAGGCACAAGAATATATGGAATTATATTAGTTGAACATCGTAATTCTTACTCCTTAATATAAAGCCTAACAGGCTTTTTTTATTTATTTTTACATACTTACTGTACAATAGATTTTAGGTCACAATCTGTCCTAATAAATATAAATTTTATGAAAAAAACACTTTTTGACAAAGTTTGGGATTCTCACGTGGTACGCAGCATAGAAAATGGGCCAGATGTCTTATTTATAGACCGCCACATGGTGCACGAGGTAACTAGTCCAGTAGCTTTTTTAGGCTTAAAAAATAGGAATATAAAAGTACTTTACCCAGAAAGGACCTTCGCCACGGCAGATCATAATACACCTACTTTAAACCAACATCTACCGGTAGAAGACCCATTATCTGCTAAACAATTAAAAGCTTTAGAAGAAAATGCGCATGCTCATGGAATTTCATATTGGGGGTTGGGCCATGAAAAAAATGGAATTGTACACGTAGTAGGGCCAGAATATGGAATTACGCAGCCAGGTGCTACAATAGTTTGTGGAGATTCACATACCTCTACCCATGGTGCCTTTGGAGCTATTGCCTTTGGTATTGGAACCTCTGAAGTAGAAATGGTGTTGTCTACTCAGTGTATTATGCAGCCCAAGGCAAAAAAAATGAGAATTAATGTAACAGGAAGTCTTCAAAAAGGGGTTACCTCTAAAGATGTAGCATTATTTATTATTTCTAAGCTCAGCACCTCTGGTGCTACTGGTTATTTTGTAGAATATGCTGGAAATGTGTTTTCAGAAATGAGTATGGAAGGAAGAATGACCGTCTGTAACCTCAGTATAGAAATGGGTGCTAGAGGGGGTATGATGGCACCAGATCAAAAAACGTTTGACTATATAAAAGACAGAGAGTTCACCCCTAAAGGAATTGCATGGGACAAGGCCATGACCTACTGGAAAACACTTTATACAGAAGCCAATGCTATTTTTGACAAAGAATATAGCTTTGACGGTGATAATATAGAGCCAATGATTACATATGGAACCAATCCAGGAATGGGTATGGGAATATCTAAAGACATTCCAATGGCTAAAGATATAGAGGGTGGTGTGTCTACCTATCAAAAATCATTGGCATACATGAATTATAATGAAGGAGATTCTATGTTAGGAAAAACCATAGATTATGTTTTCTTAGGGAGTTGTACCAACGGTAGAATTGAAGATTTTAGAGCATTTACAAGCCTTGTAAAAGGAAGGAAAAAAGCAGACAATGTAACTGCTTGGCTAGTTCCAGGATCTCACCAGGTAGAAAAAGCCATCAAAGAAGAGGGACTATTGGCAATTTTAGAAGAAGCTGGTTTTGTTCTTAGAGAACCTGGTTGTTCCGCTTGCCTGGCTATGAATGATGACAAGGTGCCAGCAGGAAAATATGCTGTAAGCACCTCTAATAGAAATTTTGAAGGACGACAGGGTCCTGGCTCTAGAACTCTATTGGCAAGTCCTTTGGTTGCGGCTGCTGCAGCAGTAACAGGAAAAGTAACAGATCCAAGAACCTTATTATCTTAAATTTAATATCACTTTTATGGCATACGATTCATTTATAGAACTTACTACTACAGCAGTACCACTGCCTATAGAAAATGTAGATACAGATCAAATTATTCCAGCTAGATTCTTAAAAGCGACAGAGCGTACAGGGTTTGGAGATAACTTATTTAGAGACTGGAGGTACCACACAGATAATAGTCCAAAAAATGATTTTGTATTAAACAATCCTACCTATTCGGGTAAAATTTTACTTGGAGGAAAAAATTTTGGATCTGGTTCTTCTAGAGAACACGCAGCTTGGGCTGTTTATGATTATGGATTTAGATGTGTGGTATCTAGTTTTTTTGCAGATATCTTTAAAAATAACTGTCTAAATATTGGGGTGCTACCCGTACAAGTAAGTCCAGCGTTTTTAAACGTTTTAATGGAAGAAGTCTTTAGCAATCCAAAAGCAGAAATTAAGATAGATTTAAAAGCTCAAACCATTACACTTATTAGTACAGGAGCTAAAGAATCTTTTGATATCAACGATTATAAAAAGGATAATATGCTTCATGGTTTTGACGATATTGATTACCTCATAAATATTCAAAAAGAAATTACTGTATTTGCAGCAAATACCCCTCTTTAAGTATATATAAAAAGTCAATTATTAAATAATATTCACAATGTCTGCAAAGAAAAGGCTAATAGAAATTATGGATACCACCCTTAGGGATGGTGAGCAAACCTCTAGTGTTTCTTTTTCAGCCTCTGAAAAACTCACTTTAGCAAAACTATTGTTAGAGGAACTCCAAGTAGACAGAATAGAAGTGGCCTCTGCTAGGGTATCTGAAGGAGAGTTTCAAGCAGTAAAGAGCATAATGGAGTGGGCAAAAACAAAAGGCTTTGAAAAACGCATTGAGGTCCTGACCTTTGTAGATGGTGGCGTTTCATTAAATTGGATGGAACAGACAGGTGCCCAAGTACAAAATCTATTGACAAAAGGCTCCTTAAATCACCTCACACACCAACTTAAAAAAACACCACAGCAGCATTTTAAAGACATTGCACAAATTATAGAAGCAGGTCTTAAAAAAGGGATAGAAACTAATGTGTATTTAGAAGATTGGAGTAACGGCATGCGCAATGACCCTGACTACGTCTATTTATATTTAGATTTTATATCCAAACAACCTATTAAAAGAGTTTTATTACCAGATACCTTAGGTATTCTCACCCATAGAGAAACTTTTGCCTACCTGTCTGCTATCATAGAAAAATATCCAAAACTGCATATAGATTTTCACGGGCACAACGACTATGATTTGAGTGTTGCCAATGTCATGGAAGCTTTAGAGGCTGGTGTTAAAGGTCTACACTTAACAGTGAATGGAATGGGTGAAAGGGCAGGAAACGCACCGTTAGCTAGTGTAGTAGCCGCTATTAATGACTTTATGCCAGAGATAAGGGTAAATGTAAAAGAGTCTTCACTCTACAAAGTAAGTAAACTAGTTTCTGCGTTTACTGGTTTTGGAATTCCAGCCAACAAACCTATTGTTGGTGAAAATGTATTTACTCAAACTGCTGGTATTCATGCAGATGGAGATAGTAAGAATAATCTTTACTTTAATGATTTACTGCCAGAAAGATTTGGTAGAAAACGCAAATATGCCCTTGGAAAAACCTCAGGAAAAGCCAATATTTTAAAGAATTTACAAGAACTAGGTCTCACCCTAAACCCCGACGAACTAAAGAGAGTTACTGAAAGAATTATAAGTTTGGGAGATAAGAAAGAAAAGGTAACTACAGAAGACCTCCCCTATATTATTTCAGATGTGCTAGATGCTGTTAAATACGTTCATAAAGTTAAGGTAAACTCTTATGTACTCACTCATGCAAAAGGCCTAAACCCTACCGCAACCGTGTCTCTTAATATTAATGAAGACACCTATGAGGCTCATGCTAGTGGAGACGGTCAGTTTGATGCTTTTATGAACGCGTTACGCAATATCTATAAAAAACAAAAAAACCACTTAGCTACCTTAACGGATTACGCAGTGAGAATACCCCCAGGAAGCGCTTCAGACGCCCTTTGTGAAACTGTAATTAGCTGGGAACACCAAGGAAAAGAATTTATTACCAGAGGCTTAGACTCAGACCAAACAGTGTCTGCTATTAAAGCCACTGAAAAAATGCTCAATATTATATAATTATGAAAGTATCCATTGCCCTATTAGCAGGAGACGGTATAGGCCCAGAAGTGATTGACCAGGCTGTAAAGGTCTCCAATGCCATTGCTCGTAAATTTAATCATAAAATAACTTGGAACCCAGCCCTAACAGGTGCTGCCGCTATAGATGCAGTTGGTGACCCCTACCCTCCAGAAACACATGCTATTTGCCTAGCGGCCGATGCTGTTTTATTTGGTGCTATAGGTGATCCCAAATATGACAATAATCCATCTGCTACAGTAAGGCCAGAACAGGGATTATTAAAAATGCGTCAGCAATTAGGATTATTTGCTAATGTAAGACCCACTTTTACTTTTCCGTCGCTTATAGACAAATCTCCCTTAAAAAGAGAGCGCATAGAAGGAACAGACTTAGTCTTTTTAAGAGAATTAACTGGAGGAATTTACTTTGGTAAAAGGGGAAGAGAAGACAACGGAGACACTGCTTATGACACCTGTACTTATACTAGAACAGAGGTGCAACGCTTGGCTAAAAAAGGTTTTGAATTGGCTATGACCAGGTCTAAAAAACTTTGCTGTGTAGATAAGGCTAATGTGCTAGAAACATCTAGATTGTGGAGAGAAACCGTACAAGCCATGGAAAAAGATTATCCAGAGGTACAAGTATCTTATGAATTTGTAGACGCAGTAGCCATGAGGTTGGTGCAATGGCCAAATCAATACGACGTTTTAATAACCGAAAATCTCTTTGGAGATATTTTAACTGATGAGGCTTCAGTTATATCTGGATCTATGGGGCTCATGCCTTCTGCCTCTGTTGGCGCAGAAACTTCTTTATTTGAACCTATTCACGGTTCTTACCCTCAAGCTGCAGGAAAAGACATAGCAAACCCTTTGGCTACAGTATTGTCTGCTGCCATGATGTTTGAAGATGCCTTTGGCTTAAGCATAGAAGCAGCGCTTATTAGAAAAGTAGTAAATGAGTCTTTAGAAGCTGGTTTTGTAACTGAAGACCTTGCGGAAGCAGGGATAGCCAAAAAGACATCAGAAGTAGGAGATTGGCTAGCAGCTAGAATTTTAGAAGCTTAATATATCTTCTTGTGTAAATAATAAAAAAGGAGCCACTAGGCTCCTTTTTTATTGGAATTAAATTAAAGCACTCTTATAAAATATAGTCTGTACTTACAAAATTTGAGCTTCTAGTTTCTATAAGCTTTGTTAGAATGGTATTGTTTAATTCATTGTCTTTAGAGGCTAAGAAGGTTCTGATGGAAAATGATCTTAAAGCATCATGAACACTAAGTGTAGCCATGGCTGAATCTTTTCTACCCGTGAACGGATAAACATCTGGACCTCTCTGACAAGCAGAATTTAAATTAACCCTACACACTAAATTTACTAATGTGTCTATTAATGGAGCTAAAGTAACCACCTCATTTCCAAAAAGACTCACCTGTTGGCCATAGTTTGAATTGGCCATGTCATTTAAAGGTGTTTCTATATTTGAAAAAGGTACAATAGGTACTAAAGGGCCAAACTGTTCTTCATGAAAAATACTCATACTACTATTCACAGGAAATAAAACAGCAGGCCAAATATAATTTTCAGAAACTTGCCCGCCTTTTTTATTTAATATTTTAGCGCCTTTAGATTGGGCGTCTTCTATAAGCGCTTTTAAATAAGCGAGTTTTTCTACTTCCGGAAGTGGGGTTAAAAATACTTTTTCTTCCCAAGGGTTTCCAAATTTCAACGCGTCTACTGCCACAGAAAATCTACTGGTAAATTCCTCTGCAATAGACTCATGAACATACAATACTTTTAAAGCGGTACACCTTTGTCCATTAAAAGACAAACTTCCAGAAATACATTCAGAAATTGTTAAATCCATGTCTGCGTCTGCTAATATAATGGCTGGGTTTTTTGCCTCCAAGCCCAATACAGATCTCAATCTATTACTTTTTGGGTGTAAATTCTGAAGGGCATTTGCTGCTTTACTATTACCAATTAGAGCCAGAACGTCTACCAAGCCTGTTTCCATAATAGGGGCTGCTAAGGTCCTTCCTTTTCCAAACAATACATTAATAACCCCTTTTGGGAAACAACTAGCAAAAGCCTCTAATAACGGAGCAATGAGTAGCACTCCATATTTTGCCGGCTTAAAGATGACTGTATTCCCCATTATTAATGCAGGAATTAAGAGGGCAAAAGTTTCATTTAATGGATAATTGTAGGGTCCTAAGCACAACACCACTCCCAAAGGGCCTCTTCTTATATGCGCATTTACTCCTTCTTGCTTTACAAATTTAGCAGCAGATCTGTCTAAATTTTTATAGTCTAATACGGTATCATTGATGTACTGCACAGTTCTGTCAAATTCTTTTTCAGAGTCTCCTAAAGACTTTCCAATTTCCCACATGAGGTATTGAACCACTTCTGATTTTTTTGTCTTCATAGCCAAAACAAATTGCTCCATACAATCTATCCTTGCTTTGGTTTTCATAGTGGGCCAAGCACCCTGACCATTGGAATAAGCTGATTTAGCAGCGTTAAGTGCTTCTAATGCGCAAGCTTTGTCTAAATCTGGAATACTACCTAATAAAGTGGGTGCATAGGAAGGGGTGCTAGAAATAGTGGAAAATACATCTATACTATCTCCCGTCCATTCTTTTAATTCACCTCCTACCAAATAGTGATTTAGGTGTAATTCTTTTTGCGTTTTATACGCAGCTGGAATTTCAATAAAATGAGTCATTTGGTGATTTTTTATTAAACAATAGGTTTCATAGCAGTCATGGAGGCTCTTAACCTAGCTCCTACAACCTCTACTGGGTGTTTTCTAAGGGCATTATTTACTGAAACTAACTGAGCGTTAGAGACTTTATTATCTTTTCCAGCACCAAACGCATTTCCAATCACATCTGTGTCAATATTTTTCATAAAATTTGCCAGCAAAGGCTTACAGGCATGATCAAACAAATAGCAACCGTATTCTGCTGTATCTGAAATCACTCTATTCATTTCAAATAATTTCTTCCTAGCTATAGTATTGGCTATTAAGGGAGTTTCGTGTAAAGACTCATAGTAAGCAGATTCCTCAATAATTCCTGAGGCTGTCATAGATTCAAAAGCCAACTCTACACCTGCCCTAACCATAGCGACCATCAATACTCCATGGTCATAAAATTCTTGCTCTGTAATAATGTCTGTTGTAATAGGCGTTTTTTCAAAGGCAGTCTCTCCGGTAGCGGCGCGCCATTCTAGTAAATTCTTGTCATCATTGGCCCAATCTTCCATCATGGTCTTAGAAAAATGACCATTCATAATCTCGTCCATGTGCTTATTAAACAAAGGACGCATGATATGTTTTAATTCCTCAGACAGCTCATAAGCTTTTAATTTAGCTGGGTTATTGAGCCGGTCCATCATATGAGTAATACCTCCATATTTTAAACCTTCTGTAATGGCTTCCCATCCGTACTGAATTAATTTGGCGGCATAGCCTTTGTCTATACCCTTTTCTACCATTTTGTCAAAGCAAAGAATAGAACCCGTTTGCAACAAACCACAAAGAATGGTTTGTTCCCCCATTAAGTCAGACTTTACCTCTGCTACAAATGAAGATTCCAAAACACCAGCCCTGTCCCCGCCAGTTGCTACAGCATAAGCTTTTGCCTGTGTAAGTCCAACACCCAAATGGTCATTGTCTGGGTGAACTGCAATAAGGGTAGGTACTCCAAAACCACGCTTGTATTCTTCTCTAACTTCAGATCCAGGACACTTAGGGGCTACCATAATCACAGTAATGTCTGCCCTAATTTGCATCCCTTCTTCTACCATGTTAAAACCATGAGAATAAGAAAGAGTAGCATTCTTTTTCATCAGCGGCATTACAGCAGTCACTACTGCGGTATGCTGCTTGTCTGGAGTGAGGTTTATAACTAAATCTGCCTGTGGTATAAGTGATTCATAGGAACCTACTATAAAATCATTTTCGGTAGCACTTAAAAAAGAAGCTCTCTTTTCAGAAATAGCAGCAGCTCTTAGGGCATAAGAAATATCCAAACCAGAGTCTCTCATGTTTAAACCTTGGTTTAATCCCTGAGCACCACAGCCAATAATTACAATTTTCTTTCCCTTAAGTGCTGTTATTCCATCAGAAAACTCAGAGGTATTCATAAATCTACATTTACCTAATTGCGTTAATTGTTCTCTAAGTGTGAGGGTGTTAAAATAATTTGCCATGATTTTATTTATTTGAATAAGTATGTTTTTTTGTTAGTTGGTTTGATCTATCTAATTGGGCAGCTCAAAATATAATTTGTTGTTTTAATTTATAATTAAATGAATAATCCCATTAATAACCATTTAAAAGCGAAGATATTTGCATTTCTGTTTTGGAGACTGCTATTCTACCAGACCTTACAAACTGCATAATTCCAAAGGGTTTTAACAAGTCATAAAGCGTATCTACTTCACTTCTTCTTCCAGATTTAGAAATTACAAAAAACTCTCTAGACACGGTTACAATTTGTGCATTTGTATCTTTTATAATGTTTTGTATTTCTCTCTCGTCAAAAAGTAAGTGAGACGCTACCTTAAAGAGGGCCGATTCCTGATAAATAGTTTCCTCATCTGTGTGAGAAAATACCTTTATAACCTCTATTTGCTTTTCTATTTGTCCTACTATATTATAAACCCAATTAGGGGTTGTAAAGACTACAATAGTAAATTTAGACACATTATCTATCTCTGATTTAGAGACATTTAAGCTTTCTATATTAATGTGTCGCTTTAAGAATATTCCGGATATTCTATTGAGTAATCCAACATTATTCTCTGAATATACAGAGATAGTATACCATGCGTTCTCCATTTTACCTGATCTTGTTTTATATATCTTATTTTAATCTAATTTCTGAAACTGAGGCTCCTGATGCAATCATTGGAAACACATTGTGCTCATTTTCTACACAAACCTCTAAAAAATAAGGGCCTTTATGTGCTATCATTTTTGCTATTGCGGCTTCTAAATTATCTCGCTCACTTACCTTATCTGCGGTAATATCATAACCCTGTGCAATTTTTACAAAATCTGGATTGCACATGACTGTAGAGGCGTAACGGCTTTCAAAAAATAACTCCTGCCACTGCCTTACCATACCAAGGTGGCCATTGTTTAATACTAAAATCTTAACGGCTGTTTTATTTTGGAAAATAGTTCCTAATTCCTGAATGGTCATTTGGTAACCTCCATCCCCAATAATAGCTATTACTTCCCTCTCTGGAGCAGCCATTTTTGCGCCTATAGCAGCCGGTAATGCAAAACCCATAGTTCCTAACCCACCAGAGGTTATATTACTCCTAGTCTGAGTAAAGTTAGCGTACCTACAAGCTATCATCTGGTGTTGTCCTACATCAGTTACAATCACGGCTTTATTCTCACTTTTTTCATTGAGTATTCTAATGACTTCACCCATGGTTAAGCCTGGTTTTGTAGGAAATAAATCTTCTTCAATAACGGTTTTATACTCTTCTTTATAATATTTTTTAAACTCTTGTAACCAAGTCTCGTGGGTGTTTTTTTTAATAAGTGGTAGCAGGTCAGTCAAACTGTCTTTAGCGTCTCCTACAATAGCCACAGTAGTTTTTACATTTTTATCCACCTCTGCAGGGTCTATTTCTATGTGTATTACCTGAGCTTGCTTGGCATAAGTAGTTAAGTTACCAGTAACCCTGTCATCAAAGCGCATTCCTACAGCAATGAGTACATCACACTGATTAGTGAGCATATTAGGGCCATAATTTCCGTGCATTCCTACCATTCCCACATTAAGTGGATGAGCGGTTTCTAATGCAGAGAGCCCCAAAATAGTCCAAGCTGCTGGAATTCCTGATTTCTCAACAAATGCTTTAAATATTGATTCTGCCTGAGATATAATAACGCCTTGACCAAAAATAATAAAAGGCTTTTTTGCGTTGTTAATAATTTTAGCGGCTGCTTCTATACTTTCTTTAGAGTGCTTTGGCACAGGTTTGTAACTTCTAATATATGTACAAGGTGTATAGGTAAAATCTAGTAACTCAAATTGAGCATTTTTAGTAATATCTATGAGGACAGGTCCAGGCCTTCCAGATTTGGCAATATAGAAAGCCTTTGCCATAATTTCTGGAATTTCAGCAGCATAGGTAATTTGATAGTTCCATTTGGTAACCGGTGTAGATATACCAATAATATCTGTTTCTTGAAAAGCATCTGTGCCTAGTAAATGGCGACTTACTTGGCCGGTAATACAAACCATGGGGGTAGAATCTATTTGAGCATCGGCCAAGCCAGTAACTAGGTTAGTGGCGCCAGGCCCGGAGGTTGCTATAGCAACTCCTACCCTCCCACTCACTCTAGCATAACCCTGCGCCGCATGAGTAGCGCCTTGTTCATGCCTGGTAAGAATATGCGTTAAACGATCTTGAAATTTAAAAATCTCGTCATAAACAGGCATAATGGCACCTCCAGGATAGCCGTAAATTAAATCTACTCCTTCCTTTATTAGGCACTGAATAATAGCTTCTGCTCCTGAAATTTTATTGGAGCTGTTATTTGTGTTATTTAAATGATTTCCCATATAAAGCACTTCTAAAACTAATTAAAAAATATCTGTCACACAGCCTTTAGATGCTGAGGAAACCGTTTTTGCATATTTGTATAAACTTCCCCTTTGGACTTTGAGTGACGGCTGTTTCCATTGGGCCTTTCTGTGGGCTAGTTCAGTGGCTTCTATTGCTACTTCTAAAGTATTTAAAGTAGCGTCTATTGTAATAATATCACCGTCTTTTACTAGTGCTATGAGCCCCCCGTCTTGGGCTTCTGGAGTTATATGTCCTACCACAAAACCATGGGTACCTCCAGAAAAGCGACCATCTGTAATAAGTGCAACCTCTTTTCCTAATCCTGCTCCCATAATGGCAGCAGTTGGCTTAAGCATTTCTGGCATTCCTGGACCTCCTTTTGGTCCTTCATATCTAATGACTACTACATCTCCTTTTTTAACCTCTCCAGCTTGAATGCCATCATTAGCTAAAAATTCTCCCTCATACACCTTTGCAGGGCCTTTAAAATAAACTCCTTCTTTTCCTGTGATTTTAGCTACAGCGCCTTCACTGGCTAAGTTTCCATATAAGATTCTTATATGACCTGTTGCTTTTATAGGTTTTTCTAGTGGCATAATCACCTTTTGACCAACTTCTAAATCTGGAACTTGGGCCAAGTTCTCTGCTATAGTTTTTCCAGTAACCGTCATACAATGACCGTGCAACATTCCGTTTTGAAGCATAAACTTCATAACTGCTGGAATTCCTCCAACTCTGTGCACATCTTCCATCAGGTATTGGCCGCTGGGTTTTAAATCTGCTAAAAATGGAGTGCTTTCTGAAATCCTAGTAAAATCTTCTAGGGTAAAATCTATACCAGCGGTATTGGCTATGGCTAGAAAGTGTAATACGGCATTTGTAGAACCTCCAAGAACAACAATAAGCCTCACTGCATTTTCTAAGGAATCTTTAGTAATAATATCTAATGGCTTAATATCTTCTTCTATTAGCAATCCAAGAGCGGCGCCAGAAGCCACACAGTCATCTTTTTTATTTGGGCCAGTGGCAGGATTAGAAGAGTTGTATGGCAAGGCCATTCCCAAAGCTTCTATTGCACTAGCCATGGTGTTGGCAGTGTACATGCCACCACAAGCTCCTGCGCCAGGGCAGGCATTTTCTATCACTTCTGCGTAGGCTTTCTCATCTATAGTTCCAGCTACTTTCTCTCCCCAGGCTTCAAAAGCAGATACAATGTCTAGTTTTTTACCAGCCGCACAGCCAGAGGCAATGGTTCCGCCATACACTAATATAGAGGGTCTGTTTAATCTTATCATAGCCATAAGAGCACCAGGCATGTTTTTATCACAGCCCACAACAGTTATTAAGCCGTCGTAATTCATGGCCTGTACAACGGTCTCCATAGAATCAGCAATCACATCTCTTGAAGGAAGTGAATAGCGCATACCAAATGTTCCCATTGAAATTCCGTCACTCACACCGATGGTGTTAAATATAAGTCCAGTTAAATTGGCAGCCTGAACTCCTTTTTTTACATAAGTAGAAAGTTCATTGAGGTGCATATTGCATGGGTTCCCTTCATAACCAGTACTGCCAATTCCTATCATAGGCTTTTTTAGGTCTTCTTTAGATAGGCCTATAGCGTGAAGCATAGCCTGTGCAGCAGGTTGTGAAGGGTCTTGGGTAACGTTTTTGCTATATTTATTTAGTTCTTTTGCCATACGAGCCTTAAATAATTTATTATTAAACTTTAGTTTAATAATCAAATATAAAAACTAATCACAAGCTTGCTGTTTTTAAGTTCTTTTAAGTGGCTAAATTCAAGGGGGGGCATTACAGTTTAACGCACTGTTAATCAATGATATAAATTCTATTTTTTATCATATTCAAATCATATAATTATCTTCAAAATGAGAGATAAAAAAATGATTTGTTTAGATTGCTACTTTGCCCATGAAAATCAAAAAACAGTAAGGGCTAAAAACAGCAATAGCTATCATTACCAAAGTTTTCTGTCCATGCCTCTATACTGTATGGCTTCTGCCAAGTGGTAGCTTTCTATGGCTGGACTAAGCTCTAAGTCTGCTATGGTTCTGGCTACTTTTAAAATTCTGTCGTAAGCACGTGCAGAAAGACTTAAGCGCTGCATAGCAGATTTTATTAGTAATTTTGAGTTGCTATCTATGGAACAGTATTCTGTCACCATAGCGGGATTCATTTGTGCATTGTGGGTGAGACCAATTTTATTTAGAAACCTATCAGTTTGAATGTTTCTGGCGCTTTTTACTCGCTTTAAAATTTCCATACTACTTTCTGATTTTTGGATACTGGTCAGTTTTTCAAAACTTAGTGGCTGTACCTCTACTTGTAAATCAATCCTGTCTAGTAAGGGGCCAGAAACTTTTGCTAAATATCGGTGCATATCTGCAGGAGAATCTTGAAATGAATTTTCATGGCCTTTAAAAAAACCACTAGGACTAGGGTTCATACTAGCTACTAGCATAAAACTGCTGGGATATGAAATGGTGTAATTTGCTCTAGAAATGGTAATTCTTCTGTCTTCCATTGGCTGACGCAGCACTTCTAAAACGCCTTTTTTAAATTCTGGCAACTCGTCTAAAAATAAAACGCCATTGTGCGCCAAAGAAATTTCACCAGGCTGTGGAAAACTTCCACCTCCCACTAATGCAACATCTGAAATTGAATGATGAGGACTTCTAAATGGCCTAGCTTTTAAAAGCCCACTTTGGTTTAATAATCCTGCAACTGAATGAATTTTTGTGGTTTCTAATGCTTCTTCAAAACTCATAGGAGGTAAAATTGATGACATTCTTTTGGCTAACATAGTTTTGCCTGCTCCAGGTGGGCCTATTAATAAAATATTATGCCCTCCAGCAGCTGCAACTTCCATACATCTTTTTACTCCCTCTTGCCCTTTTACATCACTAAAACAGTGGGTTACTGGCTTGTCTGTCAGTGGAGAGTTTGCTGACATTTGTGCGGGAATTAAAGACTTAGCACTCAGTTGGGAAGCAGCCGTATGAGAAAGAAAATCTATGACTTCATTTATATGAGACACCCCATATACGGAAATTCCTTTAACAACAGAAGCCTCTTGTGCATTTTGAATGGGCACAATTAATCCTTTAAACTTCTCTTCTTTGGCTTGAACAGCCATAGCTAAAACACCCTTTACTGGCAAAATACTACCATCTAAAGAAAGCTCTCCCATCATTACAAATTCACTAATATGTAGAGAAGTTATTTGGGCAGAAGCTACGATAATTCCCATAGCAAGGGTAAGGTCATAAGCGGCACCTTCTTTCTTATGAGCCGCCGGAGCCATATTAATAGTGATTTTTTTTCCTGGAATTTTATAGCCATTATTTAAAAGTGCTGCTGCTATTCTGTAATGGCTTTCTTTTACTGCATTGTCAGGCAGACCAACCAAATGGTATCCTATTCCAATGGCTATATGTACCTCTACGGTAATGGTTACTGCAGATACACCATAAACGGCACTTCCGTATACTTTTGCTAACATTTTTGGTCTTTCTAGAAAGATAAGACATTGGTGCACTGCCTCCTCTTTTACTCTATTAAAGGCTTAAAAACCTCTAGCAATGACCAAAAAGATTAAAATTAAATTTTACTGAGGCTGTAAAAACAAAATAGTAGATTCTTTTTCAATTTCATTTTTATTGAGGAGCAGGGTTCTAAATGCCCCTTTTCTATACATGCTAGCCTGATCTTTGTAATGACTGCTAAATGGGTTGCCAGACTGACCAGTAGGTAGAACTCCTAAACTGTGCTCAATGTCTGAAAAATCTATGACCCTTCTCGTAGACGGTCCCATATCTGCTTTAAAACCACCCATTTCTGTATAGTTAAATCCGGTATTATTAATAACCTCCTTAGAACCAGCAAGGGCAAATGGGCCCACATTAAAGAAGCTTCTTAAGGCTTTAATTTTTCCTATTGGGTGTTCGTGTTCTACTGTATGCACCAAGCCCCATAACCATCCGTTTGGATCTTTTCCAAAACCCAGACTTAAGTCATCAAAGGCTGTAATAAATGCGCGCTGCACTAAAATTTCCTTAGTTTCTTTTTCTGTAGTCCCTATAATATCAAACCAAATACTATTTTCTAGTGTTGCAAAAGGCGCTATGCTTCTCTTAAAAAAATGAGTGCTTTGTAGGGCTTTGAATTTTTTTTCTCCCAACTCATCTACAAATATATTTTTTAGAAAGTAATATTCCCATTTATGAAATAATGCAGGTTCACTTGCAGATTCTGGATAATCACCCTTCCATAAGGCCATTTTATCTATTGCTTCTTTTTGCTTGGTATTTAAACCGTCATAAAAAACACGATCTCCTTTAATAGCTTTTATAAAATTACTAACAATAGTTGGATTTACAGAGGAAGTGTGATCTAGCATCATTTCTGAGGCAGATGCTAAATCCCAATCATTTTTGAGATCTAATAAAGTCTCTATCCTTTTGGCTCTATTTTCAGGCAAATAATAACCAGGATATGTAATGCCGTCCTTTGCTTTTGGCGCATTATTAGCAGAATACACATAGTTCCAGGGTGGGTTTACAGATTTTGGGTTTTCTGAAAAGGGCAAATAAGCTATTTTTTCACTAGCCTTTGTACTGCCGTCTAAAACAAATTTTGATGAAAGGCCCACTGGAAGTTCATACAAACCAGCTGTAGCCCACCAAGCTATATTTCCTTTGGCGTCTCCATACATGATATTTAAACCAGGAGCGTGAATGTTTGGCAAGGCAGCATAAAAACCAGAGATTCCTTTTGCATGAGAAATATCGTATAAAGCGTTAAGTACCTTGTTTTGGTTCTGGGTATACACCCAAGACATGCTCAATGGATTCTGATCTGAAAGCCCCCCTATCACTTCATTCATTACAGGGCCGTGTTGGGTGCTTTTTACTTTAAATGAAACTGGAGTGGCGCCTTTAATATGAATAGTTTTTTCCTGTGTACTAAAAGAAACCCATTGGTCTTCATATAAATATTGGTCAGGATTATTTGCCTTAGTTTGGGTAGTATAAAAGTCTATATCATCGTTTTCAAACATAGTAAGCCCATACGCTAGTTTTCTGTTATGGGCTAATAAAGGAAAAGGCACTCCTGCCAAATGAAAACCATAATTCTCATAGTTAGGAGTCTTAAGGTGGGCTTCATACCACACAGAGGGTTGTGAATATCCAATATGAGGGTCATTGGCAAAAATAACCTGACCACTCTTTGTTTTTTCTCCCCCAATTACCCATGCGTTACTGCCAATAAATTGAGGTGCAGGCACTTTTTCTATAAGAGATGCTATTTGGTCTTCTACCCCGTGGTAGGTAGCAATAGCTACTGTATTAGGATCATAATCTATTGATAAATCTTCTAAATATGCAGCACCCAAGTCTTGTGAAATTTGGCTTAGTAATGGATCTGTTCTTTGTGCTACCGCAAAACTAAAGGCCATGTACCCAACTGTATTGTATATATCCTTAAGTTCAAAATCTTTTTTTTCAATACCAGTTAAATAAAACTCTACTGGTGTTGGACCATTAGAAATAAAGGCATTTACCCCTTCTAAATAAGCATTAGAGAGCTTGTACACTTCAGAGTTAATTTCTAATTGTGCTACTGCCTTTTCACTGGCTGCGTCTATGCCTAGAGTTAAAAATAGTTTATCAGTTTCCAATAGGTCTACTCCAAATAGTTCAGAAAGTCTACCTGCTCCTATTCTTCTTAACACCTCCATCTGCCAAAGTCTGTCTTGTGCATGCACAAAGCCTAAAGCCTTAAAAGCCTCCTCTTCAGTAGTTGCGTAAATATGAGGTATTCCATAACTATCAAAAAATACAGGGACTGTCTCTGTAAGTCCTGCCATTTTTTCAGTTCCGCTATAATTTGGACTCAAGCCTATTTTTATTCCCTGAAACAAAAGGACTAATACAATTAAAATGAGTGCAAAAGAAACCAGAATTCGCTTTGTATTCTTTATCATTAGAATTGCTTAAAAAGGTTGTTGTTTTTTAAATTCGTTGAGTCCTGCTTCTAACCATGAGTCATAAGCAGCAATATTTGTGTATTGAATAGCTGGCCCAAGTATATCTAAATCTGGTGAAAGCAAGACATAGTACGGTTGTGAAGCTGCATTAAAATTAACTGTCTGAAAGGTGCCCCATTTCTGACCTAATGTGCTAATAGGTTTTTGCCTACCAGAAGCGTATTGAAAAATAAATTGTTCTGACTCAATTAAAGGAGATCTGTCATCTATATAAAGAGAAATAAGCACGAACTCATTATTTATTTTATTAAATACGGCTGGGTCTCGCCATACATTTTCTTCCATACGCCTACAGTTTACACAAGCCCAGCCAGTAAAATCTAACAAAACAGGTTTGTTAGCTGCTCTTGCTGCTGCCAAACCTATTTTAAAATCTTTATAGCATTCCAAGCCCAGTGGACAATCAGACTCCTGCTCATAAAGAGAGTAAAAACTAGGTGGGGGAAAACCACTAAGCCAAGCCAAGTCTTGTTTTTTTAATATCCCTAAAAGCATAAAACTACCAAATACTATAGCACCTAGTATCCAGGGAAATCTAGACCAATGAATGGGTTTTTTTACTTTGTCAAAAACCCCCAATAAGTAAGCCGCTAAACCAATAGATAGCAACAGCCAAACACCTAAAAACACCTCGCGTTTTAAAAGGCCCCAATGACCTACTAAGTCTGCGTTTGACAAAAATTTAAATGCCAAACCTAATTCTAGAAAACCTAAAAACACTTTTACAGTAAGCATCCACCCACCAGATTTTGGCAAACTAGAGAGCATTCCGGGAAAGAGTGCAAAAAGAGCGAATGGAAAGGCCAATGCGACACCAAAACCAAACATACCCACGCTTAAATTAGTAGCCACATCACCACTTGCCAAGGCAGTACTTCCAAGTAGGCCCCCTAAAATGGGTCCAGTACAAGAAAACGAAACCAAAGCCAGGGTAAGTGCCATAAAAAACACTCCTATAATACCTCCCATTTTAGAGGCCGATGCATCCATTTTATTTGCCCAAGAAGACGGTAAATTCAGTTCATAAAAACCAAAAAATGATCCTGCAAAAAAAACAAAAACAATAAAGAAAAATACGTTAAGCCACACATTGGTGGCTACGGTATTTAAAATTTGAGCATCTACAGAATTAAATAAGTGAAAAGGCAAGGACAGCAATACATAGATAAAGACAATAAAAAAACCATACCAAAGGGCCCTTGAAATACCCTGCCTCCTATTTTCAGATCCCTTAGTGAAAAAAGAGACCGTTAGTGGAATCATAGGGAACACACAAGGTGTTAACAAGGCTATTAGACCCCCTAAGACCCCCAGTATAAATATTTTCCATAAACCTGCAGCTTTAGACCCCTCTGTTTCTTTCAATGCATTGCCCAGGCGCTCTATGTTTTTAAGCGGCAGCACCAAGGCAGCTGTTTTTTGTGCATCTTCTGAATCTAATAGCTCAGTAGACACAATCAAACTAGCTTTTTCTGGATCTAGAAAAACAGAAAACCGTTCTACAGAAGCAATACACAGGTCCTTGCAGACCTGATAATCAATACTAAAATTTATTTTTTCTAAGCTAATATCATTTAAAGTGATTTTTTGAGTAAAAACCCCTACCTCTTTAAAAAACACTTCTGTAACTTCAAAAATATCTGAATACTCACTGTGGGTGACACTTTCCAAGGTAGGTCCTGTTAATTTGTATTGTTTTCCAGCTTCTTCAAAATTAAAAATAGCAGGCTGGGAGCCTCCATCCGGAGAAGTCTGAGAGTACAAATGCCAGTCTTTTTTAATAAGAGCTTTTAGTTGCAAGATAAATGTACTGTCATTTTCTTTTGTCACGGAAGTGCTCCATTCTATGGGGTCTTCAGAAGAACTTATAGAAAAACCAAGGTCTTGTGCTGTCGCATGTCCTAAGAAAGTGATAACGCACAGTAAAAACAATCCTAATCTAATATTTTGAAACATATGCTTTGCTTTGTTTTTAAGCCAGTTTGAAATCTGCTATCTGCCCTTAATCCAACCACCCAAATAATAGCGTCTTGGGCATCTGTAAGTACCCAAATTGTGGCCTTTGAAATTACATTAATTTTCTCATCTCTTAAAAATTTAGAAAGCTTCTTTTTTCCATTCATTCCTGATGGAAAAAAGAAGTCTCCATCTTTTTTATGTCTAATCACCAGTGGAAATTTCAATAATGAAGCATCTACAGCAATGGCAGTTTTACTATCTAAGCAGCTTTCTTCAAAAACATCTAATACCCCTAAACCAAAGGGGATTGAGAGACTTTTGGTTTTATCAGTAATTATATAGCTAGTGGCAGCGGCCTTAGATTGCGCAATCGTATATAGACATAATGTATTTCTGTCTTTGTATAGGAAATGCGTGTCTGAAACTAGTTTTTTAGCAGTTTCTCCATGGCATAAAGCTAAAACAGCTATAGAATCTACAAATCCGTAAGGGGAAAACAAAGCGTATAAACTAGCTATTAAAGCTGGTGAAGAAAGTAAGCTGTCAATATCTATTTGTACCCCCTTCTCTGTTTCTTTCCAAAGGGATCTTTTTAATCCAGACACATACAATTTAGATAGAGCAGCCGTTTGACTTAAGTGCTCTTGAGTTTGAATTATATTTTCTAAAGCTGTTGGGTGTAAGCTTTCTAAAAGGGGTAAAAGGCTGTGTCGTATTTTATTTCTGAGGTACTTAGTATCTGCATTGCTGGAGTCTTCTCTCCAAAGAATTTGATTCTTTTTTGCGTATTCAGCCACTTCAAGTCTAGAAAAAGGAAGTAGAGGTCTTCTTATGTAGTCTCTTTTGGCAGGTATGCCTAACAAGCCTTCTATTCCAGTACCTCTAGTTAGGTTAATGAGCATGGTTTCTAAGGCGTCATCTCTATGATGGGCTGTTATTAAATAAGCGTAATCAGCGTTTGAAATTAACTCATCAAACCAATCATAACGGAGCTGTCTAGCAGCCATCTGTACAGATATTTTATGCTTTTTTACATAGCCATCTGTATTAAATAAAGTAGCAAACACAGGGACTGATAATTGAGCTGCAAGTTCATTAACAAAATTAGCATCAGACTGAGAAGCAGGCCCACGTAAATTAAAATTGCAATGAGCCAGGGCGAATACTAAACCCATTTCTGCACATAAATGCGCCATGACCACAGAGTCTATTCCTCCACTACAGGCAAGTATAAAGGGTTGCTCACACAGTTCAGGAAAGCGAGATTTAATGTGATTTTTAAAGGCTATTTTCACGGGCTAAAAGACTACTTTTTAACTTATTTTATTTTGTTACTTTTGGTCTGTAAATATACCCTTAATTTTGGAGTCTTAAAGTCATGGAACAAAAGCGATTATTTTTTATTGACGCTATAAGAGCATGGGCCATTATTATGATGCTTCAAGGCCACTTTATTGACGGCTTATTAGACCCTGTTTATAGAAATACAGACAACAGTATATATAATATTTGGCTTTATTTTAGAGGCATTACGGCGCCTGTTTTTTTTACTGCCTCTGGACTTATTTTTACATATTTGCTTTTTAAAGAAACAGGTGAAAGTTACAGGAATAAAAGACTAAAAAAAGGACTCAAAAGAACTGGACAATTGCTTTTGCTTGGCTACCTTTTAAGACTTAATATAAATGGCCTTTTTAAAGGTGAAATTTATCCAAGTTCATATTATGTAGATGTATTGCACTGCATAGGTATATCCCTATTTTGTATTATAGTTTTGTATTATTTAATAGGAAAATGGTCCTATTGGGGTTTTACTTTGTTGGCAGTTCTTGTTTCTGTGATTGTTTTTATTTTTGAGCCCCTATACATAAACCTTCCTTTAGATTCATGGCCTCTATTTTTAAGTCATTATATCACTAAAGCGCACGGCTCTGTATTTACCATTATACCTTGGCTAGGCTACAGTACTTTTGGAGCATTTTTAGCGCTTTTACTCTTAAAATTTAAATTCTTTCTTAAATTTTATCCTGTAGCTATTTTTATTTGTGTTTTAGGTGGTTATCTATTAAAATACGAATCTTCAGACTTTTTTATATGGGTCAGTGACGGCTTAGATTGGTCTCTTTTAAAAAAGGTAGCCGCTAAAAACTATTTATTTATGAGACTAGGAGATGTTTTATGGGTATTAGCTTTATTTATGGCACTTAGAAACTTTGTAACACACCCAAAAATATTAGCCGTTGGTCAAAATACTTTGAGCATTTATGTCATTCATTCTGTTTTGCTGTACGGAAGCACTTATAACTTTGGACTCTACCGATTTTTTAAACAATCACTTACCCCAGCAGAAGCTATTAGTGGAGCAATTGTTTTTGTGACCGTTTCTGTATTGCTTTCATTCCTATATGTACATTCTCAGAATTGGCGCTCACAAATATTTTCACGTATATTTGCCAAAAAATAAATTATGAGTCAAACACCTATCTTTAGACCTATTGCGGTAGATTTAGAAAAAGATAAAAACTACAGCTGGTGTAGTTGTGGTCATTCTGAAAGCGAACCATTTTGTGACGGTTCTCATAGAAAATACAATGCCACCCCTTCTTTAAAATTTAGTGTGACAGAAAATAAAACGGCACACTTATGTACCTGCAAGCTTACTAAAAATGCGCCTTACTGTGACGGAAGCCACAAAGGATAAAATTCAATACTTTAGCTAATACAAAAAGAGCCCACAATAGCGGGCTCTTTTTGCGCTTCAAAAGTAATGATTTATATGTGTAATGCCCTGTCTGCCGTAGCAGCCAACGCTGCTTCTTTTATAGCTTCTGCAAAGGTGGGGTGGGCATGGCTCATTCTAGAAACGTCTTCTGCAGAGGCTCTAAATTCCATTGCAGTTACTGCTGCAGCAATTAAATCTGCACAGCGGGCTCCTATCATATGAACACCAAGAATTTCATCTGTATCTTTGTGTGCCAAAACTTTCACAAAGCCATCTAAATCCATACTAGCTCTAGAACGCCCTAAAGCCCTCATAGGAAACTGACCTACTTTATAGGGAGTATTGCTAGCTATTAGCTGCTCTTCTGTTTTACCAACAGCTGCTACTTCTGGCCAAGTATATACCACTCCAGGTATGAGATTGTAATCTATATGGGGTTTTTGACCTGCAATAATTTCTGCCACCATGGTGCCTTCTTCTTCTGCCTTGTGGGCTAGCATAGCGCCTGCTACCACGTCTCCAATAGCATAAATGTGAGGGGCGGCTGTTTGTAAGCGGCCGTTTACCACTACCCTGCCTCTCTCATCTAAAGTGACTCCTGCTGCTGCTGCGTTTAATCCTTCTGTGTAAGGGCTTCTCCCTACAGCTACCAAGCAATAGTCTGCTTCTAAAACAACTTCTGTTCCTTTTTTATCTGTGGCCTTAATGGTTACCAGGTCTCCTTTTCTAGTCACCTCATTCACCCCATGAGAAAGTAAAAATTTTACTTTTTGCTTTTTCATCACCTTGGCTAACTCTTTAGAAAGTGCTGCGTCCATGGAAGGAATAATACGGTCTGAGTATTCTACCACAGTAACATCAGCGCCTAAGCGCTTGTATACCTGACCTAATTCCAAACCTATCACACCCCCACCAATCACTACTAAATGCTTAGGTATTTCTGTTAAAGACAAGGCCTCTGTAGAGGTAATAACACGCTCTTTGTCTTGCTTAATAAAAGGAAGCTGGCTAGGTTTAGAACCTGTGGCTATAATAATATTCTTAGCGCTAATAGCTGTAATAGCATCTTTGGCGTCTTTTACCTGAACCGTATGGGCGTCTTTAAAACTTCCAAGACCTTGTAATACAGTGATCTTGTTTTTGTCCATTAAATACTCAATCCCTTTGGTAGTTTGTTCTACCACTGCTTCTTTTCGAGCATTCATTTTGCTTAAATTAGCAATAATCTCTCCTGAAATTTCTATCCCGTGGGCTTCAAAATGCTGGGTGGCATGTTCGTAGTGGTGAGAGGAATCTAGTAAGGTTTTTGAAGGAATACATCCTACATTTAAACAGGTCCCTCCAAGGGTACTGTATTTTTCTATCAAGGCTGTTTTTAGTCCTAATTGTGCGCAGCGTATTGCTGCTACATAACCTCCAGGTCCAGAACCTATCACGGCTACATCAAAAGCGTCCATATGTGAATTTTTAGTATACTTAAAACAAAATTACATCATAAGTTTTAGCCTACAAAGGTATATGTGCAGTATCTTTTACTTCACTAATTACAAAGGCGCTTTGGGTACTTCCTATGTGTGCAATAGCTGTGAGCTTACTCACCATAAAGTTCCTGTAAGCAGCCATGTCTTCTACTTGTATTTTTAACAGATAATCATAGTCTCCCGCTATGTGAAAACAACTAGTCACAGCGTCTAACTGAGCAATATCTCTCTCAAATTGCAAGACGTATTCCTTGGAGTGTTGTAGCAATTTTACATGGCAAAAAGAAATAAAATTCTTATTTACTTTTTCTTTATTCACTACAGCTGTATATCTAGAAATAACCCCAGAGCGCTCTAATTTTTTAATTCTTTCATAGACAGCGGTTGTAGACAATCCCAGGACCGATGCGTAATATTTATTGGTTTGTTTGCTGTTTTCCTGTAAGAGTTTTAGCAATTTTTTATCAACAGCATCAATCATTTTTAGAATATTTTTAGGCCTAAAGGCCAATACTTCTTCAAAAATAGTTTTATAATCTATTAAATCGCATTAATTAAGAATTAAAAACATCAAAACTTAGATTGGATTGTTTTTTTATTGCCATCTACTTAAATTTACAAAAACAATCACTTATGAGCACACAAAAAACAGGAGCAGCATCTATCTTATCACATCAAAATTTAGGGGCACAGCAAGGCGTAAATCCTTCCATATCTGACAGCAGTACCTATGCCTTTCCAAAGGCTCAGACCATGGCAGACACTTTTGAAGGCAATACTGAAGGCTGTTATTTGTACAGCAGACACAGCACTCCCACTAACAATTTGCTAGCAGAATCATTGGCGGCTATTGAGGGTACCGAGGCTGCCAATGTTTTTGGAAGTGGAATGGGCGCTATTAGTGCTGTTCTTTTTCAGTTGTGCGGTGCGCAAGATCATATAGTCAGTAGCAGAACTATTTATGGTGGTACCTATGCCTTACTCAAGAACTTTATGCCAAAATTTGGTGTTCAAACCACTTTTGTAGACAGCACAGACTTGTCTGTTGTAGCTGCTGCTATTACCCCCAAAACTAAAGTATTGTACTGTGAAGCCATAAGCAACCCCTTATTAGAGGTGACCCATTTAAAAGCCATGGGAGATTTGGCTCGTAAACACGGACTTACTTTGGTAGTAGACAATACTTTTAGCCCACTTATGATTGCTCCAATGAAACAGGGTGCTCATGTGGTTATTCACAGTCTTACTAAATTTATTAACGGAACCTCAGACGCAGTAGCTGGTGTGGTTTGTGGTACTGCAGACTTTTGTAACGCATTAAAAAGCGTTCACGACGGAGCTGCCATGCTTTTTGGAAGTACTTTAGATTCTGCAAGGGCAGCTTCAATTTTAAAAAATCTTAAAACCCTTCCTATTAGAATGGTTAAGCATTCTCAAAATGCAGCTCATATTGCTCAAGGGCTTAAAAAAGTAGGTTATAAGGTTATGTACCCTGGACTAGAAGGACATAGAGGAAAAACTGTTTTAGACGCTCAATTAGAGCCTGGTTTTGGCCACGGTGGCCTTATGACCTTAGACGCAGGGTCTATTGAAAAAGCCAATGCGTTAATGGAGGCAATGCAAGAAGCTGGACTTGGTTATTTGGCTGTAAGTCTTGGATTTTATAAAACTTTATTTTCTGCCTCTGGAAGTTCTACCTCTTCTGAAATATCAGATGAAGAGCAAAAAGAAATGGGATTAAGCCATGGACTTATTCGTTTTTCTATAGGTTTAGACCACAACCCACAAGACAGCTTAGAGAAAATGTTAGTTTGTATAAAAGCGGTTGGCATTACTTCTTAATTAAATAATCCGTCTTGCATAAAGCTTAGTAAAATTGTAATATTACCTTTTACTAAAATACTATTATGGACAAAGATCAGACTACAAAACCCATTTCATTAAGAGCCTCACTCATTCCTGTTGTTCTTTTAGTAGGATTATTGGCTTATAATGTTTTTGTTTTTGGGGATGACGCTCTAAGTGGTTCTAATCAATTTATTTTACTTATTGGCGGAGCCATAGCAGCCGTTGTTGGTTTTTTTCATCACATCTCTTATGAAAAAATGCTATCAGAAGTAGCTGAGAATGTAAAATCTACTACTGGCTCCCTGCTTATACTTTTAATGGTGGGAGCCTTATCTGGTACCTGGCTTATTAGCGGTATTATTCCTGCTATGATTTACTACGGACTACAAATTCTAAATCCTACTATATTTTTAGCAGCCTGCGTTATTATTTGCGCTATTATTTCTATAGCTACAGGAAGTTCATGGACCACCTCTGCCACCGTTGGAATTGCTCTAATAGGTATTGGAAATGCACTAGGTATTCCGGTAGGAATGTCTGCAGGAGCTGTTCTTTCTGGCGCTTATTTTGGAGATAAAATGTCACCCCTATCAGACACCACTAACCTAGCCCCCGCTATGGCAGGGGGAGATTTGTTTACTCATATTAGGTATATGCTCTACACCACTGTACCAACATTGGTTGTGACCCTTTTGGTATTTATTATTCTCGGATTTACTATAGAAACCTCTGGAGAAGCAGACACAGATAGTATTTTAAAAAGTATAAACGCTTCTTTTCATATTAGTGGTTGGTTGTTTTTAGTACCCTTAGGCGTTATTTTAATGATTTTAAAGAAGACTCCTCCTCTTATGGCCTTACTTATTGGCACCTTATTAGGAGGCGTATTTGCTTTAATTTTCCAGCCCAATGTGGTGGCTGGTTTGTCTGGAGCCACCAGCCTTACTTTTGAAAACGGCTATAAGGGAATCATAAATGCCATTACAGTAAACACACAAATTGCTACAGACAATGCCGCGCTCAATGACCTCTTTGCCGCCAAAGGAATGTCTGGAATGCTTGGAACTATTTGGCTTATTATGTGCGCCATGGTATTTGGAGGCATTATGGACGGTATAGGTGCCTTGGCTAAAATATCACAATCTTTATTGCAAATAGCACAAACTACATTTGGTTTATTTGCCAGTACCGTAGCAAGTTGCTTGGCTCTCAACCTCACTGCATCTGACCAATACTTAGCTATAGTAATTCCTGGAAAAATGTTTTCAAAGGCATATAAAGACAGAGGTCTAGCGCCAGAAAACCTCAGTAGAACCCTAGAAGATTCTGGAACCGTCACCTCTGTACTTATTCCTTGGAATACTTGTGGAGCCTATCATTCTAGTGTTCTTGGTGTTTCTGTGGGTGAATATTTTGTCTATGCTATTTTTAATTGGCTAAGTCCTTTTATGACTCTTTTATTTGCTGCTTTTAAAATTAAAATAGCGCAGTTAAAGACTGAAGAATAGCAATTAATAATTCTCAATATCTTTGTATTAATAATAGGAGATTTTTTTTTGGTCTTCTCCAAATTGCCTATTTTTATAGACTTAAAATATAACTATGGCAACAGTACATTTAAAAGGAACTCCTTTACAAACTTCAGGAGAACTACCTGCAGTTGGAAGCCTAGCTCCAAACTTCACCTTAACAGCTTCTGATTTATCTGACAAAAGCTTATCTGATTTTAAAGGAAAGCAGATCATTCTCAATATATTTCCAAGTATAGACACTGGCACCTGTGCCCAATCTGTCAGGAGTTTTAACGAAAAAGTAGCTGCTTTAGACAACACATTGGTACTTTGTATTTCCAAAGACCTTCCTTTTGCTCAGGCTAGATTTTGTGGTGCAGAGGGAATAGAAAATGTCATTAATTTATCTGACTTTAAAACGGGTTCTTTTGGAGCTGCTTACGGTGTTAATTTTAGTGACGGGCCTTTGGCGCCTTTGCACGCTAGAGCGGTAGTGGTTATAAACCCAAAAGGAGAAGTAATATATACTGAGCAGGTAAATGAAATTGTTGATGAGCCAAATTACACAGCAGCATTGGCTGTATTAAAATAAGGCAAAAATTTTAGAATGGCTAAAAAAGCAACCGAATTTCTTCACGGTAAAATTCCTTCAAAAAAACGCTTTGCTCTCTCAAAAAAGAACAAGGTTATTTTGGGTTTTGCCCTGCTAATTATAGGAATTTCATTTTTTATTTCATTTGTTTCTTTCTTAAGCCACTGGCAAGAAGACAGCAGCGTGCTCAGTGCTTTTATGGATAGAGAGGTAATGGCTCAAAATGCCTTAAACAAATTAGGTGCAGCCCTTGGTTTTTATTTGGTTTATAAAGGTCTTGGAATTGGATCCCTTATTTTAGCGGTTCTTCTCTGCATTAGTGGTTTTTACATATTTCTAAGCCTTCCTAAAAAAGCGCTCTTTAAAATATGGTTTTGGGGGCTTTACGCTGGATTACTCTTGAGTATTACTTTAGGTTTTGTTGCGGAGAGTTACCCTATTTTTGGAGGTGTCATGGGGTTTGAAATAAAAGATATTGCACTAGATTATACAGGAGCCACTGGCTTAGGACTTTCTCTGCTTTTCTTTTTTATGATTTTTGTAGTCAGAGTCTTTAATTTTAACCCACAGTCTATTATTGAATTTTTTAAAAATAGAAAGACCACTGCAACTATTCAGGAAGATTTTAAAGAGGAGCCATTAGAAAATACCATTATAGACCCTTACACACACAGAGAAGAAATATTAAATACCACACCTCTATTCAACCAGGCAGCTCCAGCAGAAGAAGACACGCCTATTACTAAAAAGAATTTTAGCATAACAGATACAAGCAAGCCTGTTCATAAGAAAGAAGAAATTATAGATAGCTCCTCATTAGAGATTGAAGTGACTCCTCTTGATGAAGAAGAAGAAGAAAGCGCTAAAAATTTATCAGACAAACTAGTGGCAGACTTTGGCACCTTTGACCCTACTCTAGAGCTTTCTAATTATAAATTCCCTTCTTTAGACCTTTTAGAAAAACACGGAGGCAACACAGGTATTACAATAAACGAGTCAGAATTAGAAGAAAATAAAATTAAAATTGTAGAGACTTTAAAAAACTACAGCATTGGGATTGCTCAGATTAAAGCTACTATTGGCCCTACAGTAACACTATATGAAATAGTGCCAGATGCCGGAGTGAGAATCTCTAAAATAAAAAACTTAGAAGACGACATAGCACTTTCCTTAGCAGCCCTTGGTATTAGAATTATTGCTCCCATACCAGGAAAAGGAACCATAGGAATTGAGGTACCTAATAAAAATCCAAGTACCGTTTCTATGCGCTCCGTAATAGCATCGGCCAAGTTTCAAAATGCAGACATGGAATTGCCTATAGCCTTTGGTAAAACCATTTCTAACGAAACCTTTGTGGTAGACTTGGCTAAAATGCCCCATATGCTTATGGCTGGCGCAACAGGACAAGGAAAGTCTGTAGGTTTAAACGCTGTTTTAACCTCTTTGCTCTACAAAAAACACCCAGCAGAGGTAAAATTTGTACTGGTAGATCCCAAAAAAGTAGAACTCACTTTATTTAATAAAATTGAGCGGCATTACTTGGCAAAACTCCCAGATGTAGAAGACGCTATTATTACAGACAACACCAAGGTGATTCATACTTTAAACTCTCTCTGTATAGAGATGGACAACCGCTATGAACTTCTTAAAGTAGCCATGGTACGCAATATAAAAGAATACAACACTAAATTTAAAGCCAGAAAACTAAACCCAAATGATGGGCATAAGTTTCTTCCTTATATAGTGCTGGTTATTGATGAATTTGCAGACTTAATTATGACCGCTGGTAAAGAGGTAGAGACTCCTATTGCTAGGCTAGCACAATTGGCTAGAGCTATTGGTATTCACCTCATTGTAGCCACTCAAAGACCTTCTGTAAATGTAATCACGGGTATTATTAAGGCCAATTTTCCTGCTAGAATAGCATTTAGAGTCACCTCAAAAATAGACTCTAGAACCATTTTAGACAGTCAGGGAGCAGACCAACTAATAGGAAGGGGAGACATGTTGTACACCCAAGGAAATGAAGTCACCAGAATTCAATGTGCCTTTGTAGACACAGCAGAAGTAGATAGAATTACAGATTTTATTGGATCTCAAAGAGGCTATTCAGAGGCGTATTTACTGCCAGAATATTTAGGTGAAGAAGCCAGCAGCAACATAGATTATAATATCTCTGAAAGAGACGCCATGTTCCGTGAAGCCGCAGAGGTAATTGTGATAGCGCAACAAGGATCTGCTTCTCTCATACAGAGAAAATTAAAATTAGGCTACAATAGGGCTGGCAGAATTATTGATCAGTTAGAAGCAGCTGGTATAGTGGGTCCTTTTGAAGGCAGTAAAGCCAGGCAAGTATTGGTTCAGGACTTGAGCAGTTTACAACAATTTTTAGATCATGAAAAACAACAAAATGAATAAGTCCTTACTATTACTAATTTTTTCTGTAGGCACTACTTGGGCACAAAGTCCATCTGCAACCCTGCTAGACAAAGTGTCTAAACAAATGGCCTCTAAGGAGAATATTAGCTTAGAGTTTAATTATGCGCTTTTTAATGCAGAGGCTAAAATAAACCAAGAAACTGCTGGAAAGGTATATATAAAGGGGGAAAAATACCGTTTTGAATACCTAGGGATTATTCAAATTAATGACACAAAAAAAACCTATACTATTGTTACAGACAATGAAGAGGTGACCGTTGTTGACAATAAAAACACTGTAGATGAAATGAACCCAGCAAAAATATTGAGCTTTTACAAAGAAGGCTATCGTTTTACTTGGGATATACCCCAAAATGTAGGAGGCAGAAAAATTCAATACATTAAATTAAACCCCATAGACAGCACTTCAGATATTGCTAGTATTTTATTGGGAATAGACACTGTAAAAAATGAGGTGTACAAGGTCATTGAAACTGGAAAAAACGACACTAAAACAACCATTACCATAAGTCAATACAAGAGTAATACTACCTTGGACCCAGCTCTCTTTACCTTTGATGAAAAAAAATATACCCAACTAGGTTTTTATATTATTAAAGAGTGAGAATTCTAGACAGATACATACTCACTAGGTTTGTTTACAACTTCTTAGGAGCCTTTATAATACTGATGTTTATTTTTATCTTCCAATCTATTTGGCTATATATAGACAACTTAGCTGGAAAAGGATTAGACCTCATGATTATTGGTAAATTTATTTTTTACCTACTGCCAAACCTCATAGAAAAGGTACTACCGCTTACCGTTTTAATCTCCTCTATTCTAACCTTTGGCAGCCTTGCAGAACATTACGAGTTTGCTGCCATGAAAGCTTCTGGTGTTTCCCTGCAACGCTCTATGAGAACTATTATAGTACTGGTAAGTATTTTAGGGGTTATCACTTTTTTGTTTGCAGACCGCGTTATTCCAGCAGCAGAATTAAAATCTTATAGTCTTAAAAAAAACATAGCAAAGGTGAAACCAGCTCTAGCCATTGCAGAAGGTCTTTTTAGTGAATTTGAAGGTACAGGAATGACCATATTAGTCAAAGAAAAATACGGAGATAATGACCGTTTTTTAAAAGAAGTTATTATTCATAAAAAAAATCCCAACCAAATTAATACCACCGTAATTAAAGCAAAAAAGGGAGAACTAGTAAGTTCAGAAAATAGCAATCTGATTAAATTGGTGTTACAAGACGGACACTACTATGAAAGTCTCACCACCGCTACACAAATCAATCACAGTAAACACCCTTTTGCTGTTTCAAATTTTGAAACCTACACCATTAATATTGATTTGAGAGAACTCAATATGGTAGACATGGAAGAAGAAGCAGAGGCCAACAGTGATAAAATGAAAAATGTAGTCCAACTTAGAAAAGACATGGACTCTATTACCCAAAATAACGCAGTGATAGTAGTTGCTTTTTCTAAAAACATTACTGATAGAATGGGCATACAACTCATAAATACCCCACTACTAACACCACAGGATTCTTTATTTGCTGCCCTACCCACAGACAGCTTGCCAAGTATAGACCAAGTTTTAAATTGGTTTAACCCATTAAAAAGCTCTCAAATTATTGATCAAGCCATTAATACAGTAACTATGGCAGCCCTCACCATACAAAACAAAAGAAAAGAACTCTTAATTAGGTATAAAATATACAATATGCACGCACTAGCCCTGCATAAAAAGTACGCCTTAGGGCTGTCTTGTATTGTGCTCTTTTTTGTGGGGGCACCATTAGGTGCTATTATTAGAAAAGGAGGTTTAGGTTTGCCTATGGTGATTGCTATTATTTTATTTCTCACCTATTATTTTTTTGGAGTATTTACCTATAATTACGCCAAAGAAGGAAATATAACACCATTTTTGGGCGCTTGGATTCCCACCTTTATTATGCTTCCCTTAGGAATCTTTCTCACTAAGCGCGCTACTGCAGACAAGGGAATGGTACAATTTGGAAGTATCATTGACTTTTTTAAAAATATTTTTTCTAAGAGAAAAAAAACAAGATTATGAAAGAGAACAGCCCCCTAGACACTATTAAAAGTGCCATTGCAGATATAAAAGCAGGAAAAGTAATCATTGTTGTGGACGATGAGAACAGAGAAAATGAAGGAGATTTCTTAGCCGCTGCACAGGCGGTTACTCCAGAAATGGTAAATTTTATGGCCACACACGGCAGGGGCCTTATCTGCGCACCACTTACAGAGCGCAGGTGTCAATCACTAGGACTACACCGCATGGTGCAAAATAATACAGACCCAATGGAAACTGCTTTTACAGTTTCTATAGATTTAAAAGGTCATGGGGTAACCACTGGTATTTCAGCATCAGATAGGTCTAAGACTATTAAAGCACTCACAGTAGAAACTACCCAGCCACATGATTTTTCTAAGCCTGGACATATTTTCCCTTTAGCTGCAAAAGAAGGAGGCGTGCTTAGAAGGACAGGACACACAGAGGCTGCTATAGATTTTGCACGCCTAGCAGGTTTTTCTGCTGCTGGTGTCATTGTAGAAATTATGAATGAAGACGGCAGCATGGCCAGACTCCCACAACTCTTAGAAGTAGCTAAGAAATTTAATCTTAAAATAGTTTCTATAGAAGATTTAGTAGCCTATAGAATGGAGCATGACAGCCTTATAGAAAAGAAAGAAGATTTTGAAGTAGAAACTAGGTTTGGGTCTTTTAGACTTAGAGCTTATAAACAAACCACCAACCAGCAAATTCATATCACCCTTACCAAAGGGACATGGACTAAAGAAGAACCTGTGCTTACTAGAATAAATTCTACCCTTATTAACAATGACATTTTAGGAACCCTCACCAACAATCCAGATCAGAAATTAGAACGCATGTTTCAGGCCATGAATGCAGAAGGAAAAGGAGCCATTGTATTTATTAACCAGGAATCTTCTGTATTAAATTTAGTATCTAGACTAGGACAGCTTAAAGAAAACCAAGCAAAAGGAATTCTAGAAGCACCCCCTATAGACATGGACAACAGAGACTATGGAGTAGGAGCACAAATACTACATGATTTAAACATCTCTAAAATAAAACTACTCTCTAACGCCCCTCAAACCAAACGCGTAGGAATAGTAGGCTACGGTTTAGAAATAGTAGATTATATAAATTATTAAATTTAAGAAATAGTAATCACAGACTCTTCTATGGGTTTTCTCACCTTTTTAAGAGTACCCACTGAGTCATCTGAAGCTCTAATACCTATAGGCATAATCAACACCGCTTCTAAGCCCATTTTATCCAGTTCAAGCACTTCATTGTAGCCAATAGGACTAAAACCCTCCATAGGGCAGGAATCTATTTCCATAGCTGCACAGGCAGTTAGTAAACTTCCCATATTTAAATACACCTGGTTGGTGGCCCATAAAGACATTTCTGCAGGAGTTTTACCCACTAAAGTATTTTTCATAAAATTCTTATAGCCCTCTAAACTTCCAGGGGTTTGGCCTCTGGCCGATGCTATGAGACCAAAATACTCGTCTATATAACTGCTGTCTATATCCTTTCTTATACAAAACACCAATACTGCCGCAGCTTGAACCACTTGCTTTTGATTATAGGAATGCGGCAACAAACGCTCTTGCAAAGACTTATTTTGCAACATAACAAGTTTGTAAGGCTGCAAACCATAAGAACTAGCGCTTAAATTAAAAGCCTCTTTAACAGCCTCTAACTGCTGCTCAGACAAAAGTGCATCTTTATTAAACTTCTTTACTGCATAGCGCCATTCTAAAGCATCAATAATATTTTTCATAAAATAAAATTACAGGGATAAATAAAGCTTTTAGGTGTTAAAGAACCAAAGTTTAATAGCCATAATGACTATCATAGCCACCATGAACTTTTTAATAAAACCATCACCTTTTTTTACAGAATACCTAGAAGCTACCCAGGCACCACTTCCATTACCAAGCGCCAACACCCCTCCTACCAACCAGTCTACTTTATCATTATAAGCAAAAACTGCCAGAGCAGCAATAGTATAGACACAAACCACAGACACTTTAGTCATATTGGTTTTTACCAAACTTAAACGGTTTACAGAGTGTAGAAAAATCATCATCAGAAAGCCCAGCCCTGCATTTATAAAACCACCATAAATACCAAAAAAGAAAAAACCTATCATGGCAAAGACTAAATACTTACCCTCCAAACGCTCTTTCATGAGCTCAGTCTTCATTTTGGGTTTAAAAACAATAATGAGCACTACGGCTATCATTACTATAGCCAGAATTTTATTAAATGTCTCTCCTTTTACATCCACAGCAATATAAGCCCCTATGATAGAACCAACAAAAGCTGTAGCGGCTAAATACATATTAAAAGGAAAGGTAGAAACTCCCTTACTCTTAAAACCTGCTGTACCTAAAGCGGTTTGGAATACAATGGCTACCCTATTGGTTCCATTGGCTACCGCGGGCGGTAAACCTAAAAAAATAAGCACAGGAAGTGACAACAAAGACCCGCCGCCAGCAATAGTATTTACAAAGCCTACCGTAAAACCAACTACTATTAATAAGACGTAATGATACCATGCTTCCATGACCACAAAAATACATTCAAACTCTTTAATAACAACTGCTTTTCAATTAAATAAAAAAAACATTAAAATACCTTTTCAAAATTAAAAAAGGTTTCTATATTTGCACCCGCATAAGCACTAGGAGAAATGGCAGAGTGGTCGAATGCGGCAGTCTTGAAAACTGTTGAGGGTCACACCTCCGGGGGTTCGAATCCCTCTTTCTCCGCAACAAGATTCCCTAATATGTTCCTAATTAACATATTAGGGTTTTTTTATTAGAGTATCTATGGTTTCTGTACGACTAGAGAGTCGTAACTCTATAAAAGCTAAAAAACCA